>SXGT01398821.1_pt1 | contig 28626 bp, 22 predicted proteins | sample 3176221 | NCBI WGS metagenome assembly SXGT01 (sample SAMN11356862, study PRJNA531348) | freshwater metagenome | isolation source: freshwater sample F1-120 | place: China: Fuxian Lake, Yuxi | collected 2017-12-25 | reverse complement strand
CAAAATTCTTTTATTTCTGTATTTGTTCCCGGTTCTTGTTTACCGAAATTATTTGCCGGAAAACCAATGATAACAAAGTTTTTGTCTTTGTACAATTTATATAACTTTTCTAAATCTTCGTATTGAGGAGTGTAACCGCATTTTGATGCAGTATTTACAATCATGATCTTCTTTCCCTTTAAATCAGCAAAACTAAACTCTTTACCATCAATTGTTTTTGCTTTCAAATCATAAAATGAGGTAGTTGGTAATTTTATTGTAAAAGCTGAAAGCACAATAATTGCAACTAACAGGATAGAAAATTTCGTTTTCATAATTTTATTATTTACGGGTTATCAAATGTACGAAAAACTAATCGGAAACGATTTTATTCAATAAAAAATTTCTACCAATGTATTGATTTGATTGTATCTTTGGGAAATATTATAGCATTTTATGAAAATTCAATTTTTAGGAGCTGCAAGAACTGTTACCGGCAGTAAACATTTGATTATTACTGATGATGGCAAGAAAATATTGCTGGATTGTGGCTTTTTTCAAGGGAAAGGACAGGAAACGGATGCTATGAACCGTGAATTTAATTTTAATCCCTCTGAAATTGATTACCTCATATTGTCTCATGCTCACATTGATCATTCAGGAAACATTCCAAATCTTGTCAAACAAGGGTTTAAAGGACCAATTGTATGCACCTTCGCTACCATGGATTTGTGTAAAATAATGCTCACCGATAGTGCCCATATTCAGGAAAACGATGTAAAATATGTAAACAAAAGAAGGATTAAGCGTGGTGAAGAAGCTTTAAAACCCTTGTATACAGTAAAAGATGTAGAAAAATGTTTGCCCTTATTTGTTGGAACTAATTATAACACCAGGTTTGAAGTTTACAAAGACTTATTTGTCACATTTACCGACTCAGGACACATTTTAGGCAGTGGTGCTGTAAATCTTGAATTAACAGAAAATGGTGTTTTAAAAAAGATTTGTTTTACCGGAGACATTGGAAGATACAACGGTTCCATTTTAAAGGATCCGCAACCATTTCCACAAGCAGACTACATTATAGCTGAATCAACTTATGGCGACAGACTTCACAGCGATACTGCTTATAGTGAACAACAACTATTTGATGTGATTTATAATACTTGCGTTACAAGGAAAGGGAAAGTAATTATTCCTGCATTCAGCTTGGGGCGGACACAAGAACTTGTTTTTGCTCTTGACAAAATGGAAAAAAAGCAAATGCTCCCACGCATAAATGTTTATGTTGATAGTCCATTATCAGTAAATGCTACAACTATTATGAGAGAGCATCCGGAATGTTTTAACGATGACATTTTGGAATACATGAAAAGCGACCCCAACCCTTTCGGATTTAATAACTTGATTTATATTCAGGAAGCCGAAGATTCAAAGCAATTAAATGAATTGAAAGAACCATGTATTATCATTTCTGCTTCAGGAATGGCCGATGCCGGTAGAATTAAGCATCACATTGCTAACAATGTATCCAATCCAAATAATACAATTTTAATGGTTGGATATGCCGAACCGCATTCTTTGGGTGGTAAATTAAGAGCAGGAAATAAAGTTGTTAAAATATTTGGTGTTGAACACGAAGTAAAAGCCGAAGTAATTATTATAGATTCCTATAGCGCCCATGGTGATTATAAAGAAATGATTCAATATTTTGAATGTCAAGACAAGAAAAAAGTAAAAAAAATGTTTTTGGTGCATGGAGAATATGATGTTCAGGTAAACTATAAAGAACGATTGCTTGATGCAGGCTTTAAACATGTTACAATTCCCGCACAAAATGATATTGTTGAAATAAATTAAATGTTAGGCAAACAAATAAAATATCTCATTATAAAAGAACTCAAACTTGAGCTCCGCAACAAGTATGCGCTCGGAGGAATTTTATTGTACGTTGTTTCAACTATTTTCATTAGCTACCTATCTTTTAAAAAAATTGTAATGCCTGCAACATGGAATGCATTGTTTTGGATAATCCTCCTCTTTGCCTCTATCAATGCCATTGCCAAAAGCTTTATTATTGAGACGAAAGGAAGATTATTATACACTTATACTTTAACCAGTCCGCAAGCCGTAATTCTTTCAAAAATTATCTACAACTCATTGTTGTTAATTGTGCTGTCGAGCCTATGTTTATTAGCTTACAGTTTATTTATCGGAAATATCATTCAGGATTTACCATTGTTTTTAATAACATTATTAATGGGAAGTTTAGGCTTTTCTTCATTATTAACAATGGTTTCTGCCATAGCCTCAAAAGCCGGAAATAACTTTACTTTGATGGCCATTTTAAGTTTCCCTATTATTATTCCTCTACTAATGGTATTGATTAAACTATCAAAAAATGCGATTGATGGTTTGGAGCACTGGGATTTGAATTATTTAACAATTTTAATGCTTCTAAACCTGATAATAATAGCACTATCTTATCTATTATTTCGTTATCTTTGGCGTGATTAAACGCAAAGCGTTTTTTATTATTTGAGCGTGTGCAGAATAAGGAAATAAGAGAGTGCCAAATGATAAAATTGAGTGCTATTTTAGGTTAAAAAAATGAAAAAAAATTGGTGGAAAATAATTGCAATAGTCTTTGTACTATACACCATCGTTGCAGGATTTTTAGTTCCAGTTCCAGCTCAGCCTATTTTACACGAAACCATAAGAAATCTCTATTTTCATGTTCCCATGTGGTTTTCAATGATGACAATATTATTTGTTTCCCTCTGGCACAGTATTAAATATCTTAGCAGATCAGACATACAAAGTGACATAATAGCAACGCAAGCAGCAAATGTGGGAATGTTGGTTGGCACACTTGGATTGGTTACAGGTTCAATATGGGCAAAATATACCTGGGGAGCTTGGTGGGTTGCCGACACAAAATTAAATGGTGCAGCTATTACAATGTTGATATACTTAGCCTATTTTGTTTTGAGAGGCTCGATAGACGAAGAACAAAAACGTGCACGTATTGCAGCAGTCTATAACATTTTTGCCTATGTATTGTTAATTGTGTTTCTGATGATTTTACCTCGAATGAGCGATTCATTACATCCCGGTAACGGTGGAAATCCAGGATTCAACAATTATGATTTAGATAAAAACATGCGAATGGTATTTTATCCTGCAGTTATTGGTTGGATTTTATTAACTGTTTGGATATTCACATTAAGAGTTAGAATAGAGAAATTAAAAAGAAAAAAAATATTCAATGACTAGTCTATTAAAAAAATTAGCATTCCTAGTTTCAATGCTATTATCTGCGTCAACGTTTGCACAAGAAAATGCGCCAATTGAAATGGCAACGGGCTTGTATCAATCCGGAAAAATTTATGTTGTCGTTATTATTATGGCATTAATTTTTGTTGGAATTGCAGGCTATTTAATTATGTTGGATAGAAAGATTAGTAAGTTAGAGAAGGAACAAAAGTAAAAAGAGGAAAAAGTCAAAAGTCAAAAGAAAACAAGTAGACAGTAAACAGTCGACAATAGACAAGTAAAAAAAAGAAATAAATAAGACAAAATTTCTAGCAAACACAGATTTGTAAATTCGTAAAGATTCGTTATCCGTACTATGAAAAAGATACACATACTTGGCATTATTATCATTGCAGTTGCAATTGGAGCCATTTTCACAACATTAAACAATACCAGTACTTATGCAAGTTTTGCTGAGGCCGCTAGTGATCCGGGTAGCGAATTTCACGTTGTTGGAAAATTAAACAAAGACAAAGAAGCGATTTACGATCCTAAAATTGACGCTAACCTTTTTACTTTTTATATGATTGATAACAAAGGAATGGAATGCAAAGTAGTATTGCATAAAAATAAACCCCAAGACTTCGAACGTTCAGAGCAAATTGTTTTGATAGGACAAATGGAAGGACAAGAATTTCAAGCTTCTGATATATTAATGAAATGTCCTTCTAAATACAACGAAGGTCAACCAACAGCAGTAAAATAATTATGCAATTGGCAGTATGCAATTTTTCAATTTTTGCCTACTGCATATTGCCTACTGAATTAATTTAAATTATGGAATACATCGGTGAGCATTTAGGAATTGGTAAAGTTGGAAATGTATTTGTAATTCTTTCCTTTGTTTTTGCACTTTTAGCAAGTATCTCTTATTTTTTCGCTGCTAAAGAAAATGAAGATGCAGCATCTTGGAAAAAGATAGCTCGTATTTCATTCCGTTTGCATGGCTTATCAGTATTAGGAATTGTGAGCACATTGTTCATCATGCTCATGAATCATTATTTCGAATACGAATATGTTTGGCACCACAGCAACAGAGAAATGCCTATGCGCTATATTCTTTCTTGCTTTTGGGAGGGACAAGAAGGAAGTTTTTTACTTTGGACTTTCTGGCATGTAGTCTTGGGTTTAATTTTACAGCACTCTGCAAAAAACTTCGAAGCTCCTGTAATGTCTGTAATTGCATTGGTACAAGTTTTTCTTGCTTCCATGCTTTTAGGAATAACTATTGGCGAATATCATTTAGGAAGTAACCCATTCACTGTATTATTACGCGAACATCCTGAGTATTCTAAAATTCCACTTTTTTCAGATGCACACTATCTTGCCAATCCAGCTTTTGACGGAAGAGGCTTAAATCCTTTATTACAAAATTATTGGATGACCATTCACCCTCCTACTCTATTTTTAGGATTTGCATTAACTGTAGTTCCGTTTGCTTATGCGATTGCAGGTTTATGGAAAAAACAATTTAATGAATGGCTTAAACCATCTTTACCTTGGACATATGCAGGAGTAACTGTTTTAGGAATTGGAATTTTAATGGGTGGTGCTTGGGCTTACGAAGCTTTGAGTTTTGGTGGTTTTTGGGCTTGGGATCCTGTAGAAAATGCTTCTTTGGTTCCTTGGTTAATTTTAGTTGGAGCAGCGCATTTAATGTTAATTAACCGCAACAAAGGACAATCATTGTTTACTGCTTTCTTTTTGGCGATACTTTCCTTTTTATTGATTTTATATTCTACTTATTTAACCCGCAGTGGAATTTTAGGTGAAACATCGGTGCACTCTTTCCCTACAGCTGGTATGGCCGGACAATTATTGGTTTACATGTTCTGCTTTGTAATACTTGGTTTTGCATTATTGATAATAAGATGGAGAGATTTTCCAAAGCAAACACAAGAAGAAGGAATCTGGTCGCGTGAATTTTGGATGTTTGTTGGAGCAATTGTTTTATTAGTATCTGCTTTTCAAATCAGCTTCTACACTTCTATTCCTGTTTGGAACAAGTTATTCGGAATGAACAAAGCACCATTGAAAGAAGTGGTTAAGTTTTACAACAACTGGCAATTGCCTTTTGCATTTGTAGTTACTATGTTGATTGCGGTCGGACAATTTTTCAAATATAAAAACACCAGCATAAAGGAGTTCTTGAAAAAGATTTCTGTTTCATTTTTTGTTGCCTTAGCATTAACATTTTTAGTAGTATACATAACAAAGTTTGACGACCGCTATTTTTCCATCTTACTCTTCTCTTCCATTTTTGCCACAATTGCCAACTTGGATTATATGATCAGAGTGCTTGGAGGTAAAGTAAGAAAAGCCGGAGCATCCATCGCACACATTGGTTTTGCATTGGTATTATTAGGTGCTTTGATTTCAACTTCTAAAAAAGATGTCATCTCACAAAACACATCAGGCAAGGATGTGACTCAATTGGGAAAATCTTTTTCGAACAATGACAATATTCTGCTCACTCAGGGTGATACTTTGAAAATGGGTAAATACCTTGTGACATATATTGGCAAACGACAAGAGGGAATCAACATCTATTTTGATGTGGATTATTTTACAAAAGATGAAAGCGGAAAATTAGTAAAGGAATTTTCATTATCTCCTTTGGTACAGACCAATCCGCGAATGGGTAACGTTGCTGAGCCTGATACGCGCCACTTTTTGACATACGATGTATATACCCATGTAACTTTTGCAGATTTAGAAACACTTTTAGAAAAAAAGAAGGAAACAGGTGATGAATATGCCACAGCAAAAAATCATACAATTAAAAAAGGGGACACATTATTTTCTTCCAACGCCATTATTATTTTCGATTCACTTTCTGTAAACGTTGACAAAGTAAAATATCAATTAAAAGAAGGTGATATTGCTGTAGAAGCACACTTTCAAGTACTCGACATACAAAAGAAATACAAAGCAAATCCTATTTATGTTATTCGCAACAACAGTATTCAACCAATTGAATCAAGAGTTGATGAATTAGGATTAAAATTTATGTTCTGGGAAATTAATCCTGAAGATGGAAAAATTCAGATTTCTTTACAGGAGAAAAAATCAAACGTGCGTGATTTTATTGTGATGCAAGCAATGATTTTTCCATACATCAACATTCTTTGGATTGGCTGTATTGTAATGGCAATAGGAACAATTTTAGCGATTTTAGAAAGACTAAGAAAAACTTCATAAGCATCTCTGAAATTTGAAATCTGAAATTAGCATATCAATCATCGGTTCAGGAAATGTAGCTACACAACTAGGATTAATCTTGCATAGTGAAGGCTATATGATTAATCAAGTATACAGTCAATCCAAAAAAAACGCTTCTCTTTTGGCAAAAAAACTAAAAGCAGAAGCAATTACTGATTTTAAAAAACTTTCCAAAGATTCTTCCATTTATATAATTGCTGTAAAAGATGACGCCATTGAATCGGTAGCAAAACAATTAAAATTAACAAACCAGATTATTGTTCATACTTCTGGAAGTGTTTCAATGGATGTTCTGAAAAAGTCTTCTAAAAATTATGGGGTGTTTTATCCTTTACAGACATTTTCTAAAGAGAAGCTGGCAAATTTTAAAGTGATTCCTGTGTGCATTGAAGCCAATAACAGTAGCACATCTACTACTTTGGAATACTTTGCAAAAAGCATAAGTAGCAACGTTCAAAAAACAAATTCCGAACAACGCAAGAAAATTCATTTGGCTGCAGTATTTGCTTGCAATTTCAGTAATCACTTGTACGCAATCGCAGAACAACTCTTGTCGAAAAACAAGCTATCATTAGATTTATTAAAACCCTTGATTGAAGAGACTGCCAATAAAATAAAAGAAAACAAACCTTCTAAAGTACAAACAGGCCCAGCATCAAGGAATGATAAAAAAACAATGTCTGCGCATTTGAAATTGTTATCTAAAGAAAAAGACTTACAGAAATTATACAACTTGCTTAGCGAAAGCATTATCAAAAGAACTTCTCGACTCCGCTCGAAGTGACAACAGAATGGAAATAAAGTAGTAAATTAGTAGCGATGGAAAACTTTAAAACAAAGCTTACACGAGTAAAAGCATTTATTTTTGATGTGGACGGAGTACTTACAAATGGCTCCGTAACATTAATGCCGAATGGTGAACAAGTGCGTGTAATGAACATCAAAGATGGTTATGCCTTGCAATTAGCGGCTAAAAAAGGCTATAAAATTGCGATTATCTCTGGAGGGAAATCAGAAATGGTTCGTACCCGATTAAATGGCTTGGGAATTACAGATGTATATTTGGGATGCCATACAAAGATTGATACTTTCAAAGAATTTATTGAAATATACAAAATCAATCCTGATGAAGTACTTTATATGGGTGATGATATTCCTGATTATGAAGTTATGAAAAGAGTTGGGATTCCAACTTGTCCAAACGACTCAGCACAAGAAATTAAAGACATTTCAATTTATATTTCCGACAAAAAAGGTGGTGAAGGAGCTGTACGTGATGTTATAGAACAAGTATTGAAAGTACATGACAAATGGTTAGATAAAGAAGGATTTGTCTGGTAATTCAAAAGTTTTAAAGTCAAAATTCAAAAGTTAAAAAAAACGTCACACTGAGCGTAGTCGAAGTGTTTCAAATGGTTAAGAGAAATAATGTTAGCATTTCTTAAACTTATAAGAATACAAAACTTACTCATCATTGCTTTTACGCAATATGTAGTGCGTTGGTGCATTATTTATCCTATCATAAAAGTTAGCAGTACATTTTACGAATTACAACTTTCCGAACTCAACTTTTTCTTATTAGTATTATCAACCGTTATGATTGCTGCTGCCGGTTATATTATCAACGATTACTTTGATATTAGTATCGATAAAGTAAACAAACCTGAAAGAATGGTGATTGGTAAAGGTGTAAAACGAAGAGTTGCGATTGGCGCCCATACAGTCATAAACTTTTTGGCAATTGCTATTGCTCTTTATGTTGCAAACTCAATTGGTTCATGGAGATTGGCACTCATTCATTTTGTTTGTGCTGGAGGTTTATGGTTCTACTCTACCTCTTTTAAGCGTCAGTTTTTAATTGGGAATGTTGTCATCGCATTGTTTACTGCCTTAGTTCCAATGATTGCTGTTATTTATGAAATGATTCCAATTTACAGAGAATACATTCCTATAGAAGAGAACCTGAGCTTTAAATCTGTTTGGGAATACACCATAGCGCTTTCGTTTTTTGCTTTCATTACAACTCTTTTACGTGAAATCATAAAAGATATTGAAGACGTGGATGGTGATATGGAATATGGATGTAAAACAATGCCGATTTTAATTGGAATAAGAGCTACTAAAAATATTGCGATGTTTATTGCATTTTTAACTATCATTTGTTTAGTCTTTATACAAATCGAGTTTATTAAAATTGATGACTATGTTTCATTGATATATTTTATCGTTGCTTTGCAAATACCGCTTCTTTTCTTGATCTATAAAATAAAAGTTGCTTCTGAGAAAAAACAATTTCGCTTTGCAGGTAACTTTTCTAAATTTATTATGCTGATGGGCATTTTTTATCTGTTTGTTTTTGCTTACCCAATCCTTCACGACTTCCTGAATGTCATTTAATAATTTTTCAAAATATAAATTACTGCTGGCATCCAAATCGCCACGCAGGCAATATCTATTAAAAGAACTAGGATTAAACTTTGAAGTACGCACCAAAGAAGTAGACGAAAGCTTTCCTGATAATTTAAAAGCACAAGAAATTCCACTTTATTTATGTGAAAAAAAAGCAAATGCATTTGACGAAGAATTAAATGATAACACTGTTGTCATTACTGCAGATACAATTGTATGGTTACCACAAACAAATGAAGTACTCAACAAACCCGAAAATTTTGACGATGCTGTTCGAATGTTGCAATTACTATCTGGAAAAATGCATGAAGTGTATACAGGAGTATGTTTAAAATCTAAAAACAAAACAAAATCCTTTTATGCACTTACTAAAGTTTATTTCAAATCCTTGACTTTACAAGAAATAGAGTTCTATATAAACAATTATCAACCATTTGATAAAGCAGGTTCTTACGGAGCCCAGGACTGGATTGGCCTTGTTGCTGTAGAAAAAATTGAAGGAACTTATTTCAATGTAATGGGGCTGCCTGTAAAAGAATTGTATGAAGAGTTACTAAAGTTTTAATATTTTAAAAATACATCTGTCATGAAAAACAAGATTGGAACAAAAGAAAAACCTATGAAGTTAAAAACACCTCCTTTATCTTCAGAATACACAATGCATGTAGATGAAAAAGATGGAAAAGAAGTATTAGTATGCACTGTTGGAAAAACAGTATTGCTTTACGACATCCGTTGTCTAAATGATTTACATTCAATGTTAAAAAAGCACGGAGATTGGATAGACTTGGGAAGTGCGGACGAACAAAAACCTGCAAAAGAAGGAACAGTTGAAGCATGGGGAAGATCTGAAAAAAATCCTGTAAAAGGATGGTATGGCTTAAAGAAAGGACTAAGAGGACGATTTGGAATGTATATTCCACCATTAATGGAAAAACTAGGCCTTGCTGAAGTTACCCATGAAGCAAAAGGAAATAAAATGAAAGCAAAATAAAAGCATAGTACTAAGACAATGGGACTCTAAGATAAAAATTAGCGTCCCATTGCATTAGTGTTAACAATCATATTCTCACTCCCATCACCAAAATGTCGTCCATTTGAGGCTCTTCTTGCCTCCAATTCAATAATACATATTTTAAAAATGAGCGCTGCTCTTCCATTTCCATTCCTTGCAATGAAATTAGAAGTTCTTTGAAACGTTTTCTGTTAAATTTCTTTTTATTTTCTCCACCAAACTGATCGCAATAACCATCAGTGAAAAAATAAAACATATCTCCTTTTTTCAACTCTAACTCTTTTGATACAAATATTTTTTCTACATCTCCATAAAATCCAATTGGATAACGGTTGGCATCAAATTCTACAAGCTCATTATCACGCAACAATAACATCGGACGAAATGCTCCTGAATAATTCACCGTATTCTTTTCAGAATCAAATACAGCCAATGCTACATCCATTCCATCATTGGTTATACCTTCGCTGTTTTGTTTGTTTAATGCTGTAAATAATTCATCATCCAAAGCATATAAAATTTCCGAAGGTTCTTCTATCCCTTTTTTTATGATGACTTCTTTTAAAATGCCATTAGCAATAAAACTCATCAATGCGCCAGGCACACCATGCCCAGTGCAATCAACAACAGCAATAAATGTTTTGTTTCCTCTTTGATAATAGAAATAATAATCCCCACTCACAACATCTTTTGGTTGATACAAAATAAAAGCATCATTAAATGCATTTTTTATCTTACTTATATCTGGTAAAATAGCTTCCTGTATACGGCTTGCATACTGAATGCTATCCACCATATCTTTATTATGCTGTTCTAACTCTTTATGCTTTTCTATTAATTTTTGTTCCGCTTTTTTTCTGTCGGTAATATCATGACCTATTCCAACCAATGTATTTGCAGGCCCTTTGGATGTATTCCAAAGAATCCATTTATCGCCACCGGTAGCTGTTTTTAGTAATCTTTCATATGGAACCGACTCAACTAATGAATCCTGTTGCAATTGTTGAAAGGTTAACGCTTTGATATCTGCACGTTCCAATTCATCAATACGGGTTAAGTTCCACCAACCTTCACCCATTAATTGTTCCGGCTCAAAGCCAAGAATTCTTTTTGCGGAAGGACTAACATATTCAACTTTTCCATGATGATTCACAACAACTATTAAGCTGTTGAGTTTTGCTAATATAGCATCGGTAACGAGTGACATAATAAAAAATATAAAAGGCAAACTGCCCGGATTAAAAAATTAAAAACTGTGATTTGCTTCTTAGAAGCGGCAGAGATTTATCTGCGAATGAGAATGCGATTTAATCGCGTTTGATTAATGCAATAGCCCATTCCAACGATAATGACCGTAGAAATAAAAAATAAAGATGTGATATAAAGTGCTATTGACATTTTGTTTTGATTGGGACAAATGTAGGATAATTTTATGAAATCGAAAATAATAAAACAAAAAAAGCGTCATCCGCATAACGAATGACGCTTTAAGCAAAGAAAATATTACTTTTTTACTTTAGCGCTTCCAATATTATATGCAAAACCAAAATTCAAACCAAAAGCCAAAATTTTTGTAGGCTGATACTCACTTTTCTTACCAAAAACATTTTCATATTCTTGATCTTGTAAATCTTTAGCAGTAACATCAGAAAAGCCCATATTTGCATATGTGTGTATCTTTAAAAATAAATCATCCGTCATAGCAGCAGCTAAACCTACAGAAAGATGGCCAGAAAGATTGTAAGTTTTAAATGTATCATCTTTCTTTACTTCATAGAGCTCTACCTTATAATCATAATAAGAATTGTTTTGAGAAACTAAATTGAAATACGGATTTGTTGTTGCATATTTTCCCATATTTTCTACACTACCATTCATAGTATAATTTCCAGTAATGAGAAACTGATTAACAACTCCGACATCTAGAATACCATAAAATCGTGTGGAAGTTCCAAGCAACAAATGCAGAGTAACTGGCACATCCAAATAAACGAGTTTGTTTGTATAAGTTACATCGGAATCTCTCCACTCATCATAAAGATTTCCATCTTTATCGGTCTGACTAAAACTTTCAAACAAACCTTTTTGATAAATTGTTTGTTTATAAGTAGAATACCCCAAACCCACACCATATCCTACTCTTTTAAAATATCTGTTGTAGTTAAGTCCTAGATTGAAACCATTATTATTATCGACAACTTTAAACTTATCATCACTGATATTTTTATTTTTTATTTTAGTTGAAGTTGGCCCAAATGAAAAACTCAATTCTTTATTCTTTACGACTTGAGCAATTAATGAGGATGTTGAGAAAATAAAAAAGAATCCAAAAAATAGTATTGTTTTTTTCATTGTTAAATAGTTTAGATAAATAAAAAAAAGGGGACTCACTTGAGTCCCCTCATAAAAGTAATATATTAATAACTTATTAACTCAACACTTTCTTCACCAAGTCTGCTGCTTCTTGCAAAGCAATAGCAGAGTAAACTTTTAAGCCTGAGTCATCAATTATCTTTTTTGCTTCAACAGCATTTGTCCCTTGCAAGCGGATAATAATTGGAACTTTAATATTTCCCATATTTTTATATGCATCTACAATTCCTTGTGCCACTCTGTCGCAACGAACAATTCCTCCGAAAATATTTACCAAAATTGCTTTTACATTTGGATCTTTTAAAATGATACGGAATGCTTGCTCAACACGTGCAGCATTTGCAGTACCTCCAACATCTAAAAAGTTTGCCGGATCTCCGCCTGATAATTTAATAATATCCATTGTTGCCATTGCTAATCCTGCACCATTTACCATGCAACCAACATTACCATCTAATTTCACATAATTTAAATCATGCTCATCGGCTTCAACTTCTGTTGGATCTTCTTCTGTTTTATCACGCAACGCTAATAAATCAGGGTGACGGAAAAGTGAATTTCCATCCAACGAAACTTTAGAATCTACTGCTATAATTTTATTATCCGATGTTTTTAAAACAGGATTGATCTCAAACATGGATGAATCGGTTGCTTCGTAAGCTTTATAAAGCGATGCAATAAATTTTGTCATTTGCTTGAATGCTTCTCCACTTAATCCTAAGTTAAAAGCAACTTTACGGCATTGGAAGTCGCGTAAACCAACTTTCGGGTCAATTTCTTCTTTGAAAATTAAATGAGGTGTATCATGTGCAACTGTTTCAATATCCATTCCTCCTTCAGTTGAATACATAATTGTATTTCTTCCTTTTGATCTGTCCAAAAGCACACTCACATAAAATTCTTTTGTAGGAGATTCTCCGGGATAATAAACATCCTGTGCAATTAGTACTTTGTTTACCTTTTTTCCATTTGCTCCGGTTTGAAGCGTAACAAGGTTTTTACCTAAAATATTTGTAGAAATTGTCTTTACATCATCTAAGGATTTCGCCAATGCAACACCACGTTGCTCTGTTCCGGCAATCTTACCTTTTCCTCTTCCACCTGCATGAATTTGAGATTTTACAACCCACCAACCTGTTCCGGTTGTTTTTTGCAATTCTTTTGCAGCTTCAACCGCTTGTTCAGGCGTTTCAGCAACAATACCTTCCTGGATGGCAACTCCAAAGCCTTTTAATACAGCTTTCCCTTGATATTCATGTATGTTCATACGATAATGGTTTTAGATTTAAGAGTTTCAAAAGTATGTTTTTTATTGGTGAATATCAAATTTGTTTTATTCACAATTTTCCAACTAGCTTTTAGTTATATTTGAATGGAAATGAAACGAAAGACAATAATTTTATCAGCGTTATTTGCTATTTCTCTTACAGGTAATAGTTATTCTCAAAATAGCAGAAAGGATACTTTGGAATCTAATCCACAATTTGGAGTTTTTATTGGCGGAGGATATGATTATTTTACAGAAGGTAGTAAATACGATCAAGACGGAGCAGGAAGCATAACGCAAACCGTAGATTATAATAAGACAAAAGGTGGAGCTGCAATAATTGGATTACAATTTAAAATACCTTTTAAAGAAACATTTTTACTCTCATTAGAGGGCTCTGGAGTTGTTAGTTCTCACCAAATTAAGTATGTTCTTTCTAGCGACCGCGGTGCACTTACTAATGGCGGTAGTGTGCTTCTTTCCGATGATTCAAAAACATATAGTGATTATACAACCAATTATTTCTCTACAAGATTTTCTGGAATCATAGAAAAACGGTTTGGGAAAAATTGGAATTATTATTTTGGAATAGGACCATATGGTTCAACCAACTATAGAAAAATAAACGCAAAAGGAACAGAATACACTGACTCTTTTTATATCGATACTACCATTTATGATAACAATATCAGAACTTATTATCAAACAGAGTTTGGGTTAACAATGCTTACAGGAATTATAATTCCTGCTTCAACAAAAACTAAGTTATTTATTGAAGCTCGCGGATTGGTACCATTTCGTGACTCAATTAAAAATCCCAACCTTAAGATTTACCACTTTTTAATAAACCTAGGTCTTTTTTGGAATATTAATTTTTAAAACAAAAATCCCCCACCATTTTCATAGCGAGGGATCTTTTAGGTACAAAATCTAAAATTATTTCTTGTAACGTGTTCTGAATTTATCTACACGTCCTGCTGTATCTACCAATTTCACTTTACCTGTATAAAAAGGGTGTGACATATGAGAAATCTCCAATTTTACAACCGGATACTCATTTCCATCTTCCCATTTAATGGTTTCTTTAGTTTCAACACATGATTTCGTTAAAAAAGAGTAATCATTACTCAAATCCTTAAATACTACAAAACGGTAGTTTTCTGGGTGTATTCCTGGTTTCATCTCTGTTCTTTTTTTAATTTCGGACTGCAAATATAGGTATTTGTATTAATTCTGCAATATTTTCCCTTAAATTTCTTTTGCCTTTTGAATTTCCTCCCTTTTGACTTAAAGTCCTACCTTTGTTCAATGAAATGCGAAAGCATTCATGAATACCTTTAAAAAATGTTCTTAATATGAATAAAAAGACCCTTTTCAAGATTTTAGCCCGTTTCAACAAGGCTGTCCTGCCCAAATACTATAACCGCGACCTGAAAAACCTAAAAAAGTGGGAAATGGCTCTGGTAGGCTATAAATACTGGGTAACCTGTAACGCATTGGATTAACAAATTGGTAGATTAAATCCCGATAGCTATCGGGATGAAAAATTGCTTGATTTCAATTAAAAACAGGCGAATTCTACCTCTACCTGCTTAAATCTTACAATTTTCGAATTTTCAATTTGTAATTTACTCAAACCTCCCATCACTTTTTCTCCATTTTCTCAATTTTTATTGCTTATTTAGGGTTCAAATTATTTAGAAATATGAAGAACTATTCAATCATTATTGCCGCTGCATTATTCAGCTTTAGCTCATTTGCCCAAACTGACAAGGAAAAAGAGAAAGAAAAAGAAAAAAAATGGGATGTTTCCAACCCAAAAGGCACCTACAAAGACCTTGAATTTTCTACAAATGAAGGTACCTGGATGAGTTTAGATATTAGTCCGGATGGCAAAAGCATTGTTTTTGATTTATTAGGAGATATCTATATTCTTCCTATTACAGGAGGAGAGGCAAAAGTATTACGCAGTGGATTCCCATACGAAGTTCAACCTCGTTTTAGTCCTGATGGTAAAAAGATATCTTTTACAAGTGATGCTGGAGGTGGCGATAATATCTGGACAATGAATATTGATGGTTCAAATGCAAAACAAGTAACCACTGAAAATTTCAGATTATTAAACAATGCTGTTTGGACACCTGACGGACAATATTTAATTGCGCGAAAACATTTTTCATCCAGACGCTCAATGGGTGCAGGAGAAATGTGGATGTATCATGTTTCTGGTGGAGAAGGATTGCAATTAACAAAAAAGAAAAATGAACAACAAGATGCAGGTGAACCATGCACTTCATCAGATGGAAAATATTTATATTATAGTGAAGACATGTATCCAGGAGGATTTTTTCAATACAACAAAAATCCCAACTCTCAGATTTATGTTATCAAACGTTTTGACAGAACAACAGGTGAAACAGATATTATAACTGGCGGTCCGGGTGGTGCTTGTCGTCCGCAAATTTCGAAAGACGGAAAAATATTGGCTTTTGTCAGACGCGTACACGAAGCTTCTGTTTTGTATTTACGAAATTTAGAAACAGGTGAAGAGTGGCCTGTTTATGATAAGTTGAGCAAAGACCAGCAGGAAGCTTGGGCTATTTTTGGTGTTTATCCAAGTTTCAATTGGTTGGATGCTTCTCATATTATTATCTGGGCTAATGGAAAAATTATGAATGTAGATATTACAAAATCTACTGCAACTGAAATTCCTTTCAATGCTGTTTCTAAACATAAAATTATTGATGCATTAAAATTCCGTCAAGAAGTTGCTCCTGATAAATTTAATGTGAAAGTAATTCGCAATGCAACAACTTCTCCCGATGAAAAAACGTTGATCTTTAACTCTGTTGGATTCTTATGGAAAAAAGACCTGCCTACCGGAACACCAAGCAGATTAACAACTACAACTGATTTTGAATTCGAGCCTTCTTTCTCTTCTTTAACAAGTGAAATTGTTTATACAACTTGGAATGACGACAATTTGGGCGCCATTTATAAAATGAACTTGGCAGATAAAAAAGCTGTAAAAATTACTACTGAAAAAGGAATTTATCGTACCCCGCGTTTTTCTCCTGATGGAAAATACATTGTTTATCAAAAAGAAGAAGGAAATGATCACATGGGTTTTACCTTTTGTGTGAACCCAGGAATTTATATTATAGAAAATAAACTAGGTGCAACTCCAAAACTTATTTCGAAAGAGGGATCTAATCCACAATTTATTTCAAATGACAGAATACTTTTTCAAACAGAAGAAGAAGACAAGTCTTACAAAAGCATTTCCATCGATGGAAAAGAATTAAAAACACATTTTACATCTAAGTATGCAACGTCTGTAGCTGTTAGTCCTGATGGTAACTGGGTAGCCTTCATAGAATTATTTAAAGCTTATGTTGCAGCTTTTCCAAAAACCGGAAAACCTTTGGAAGTAAGTGCTAAAATGGGTTCCGTTCCTGTTATGCAAATCGCAAAAGATGCCGGATTAAATATTCACTGGAGCAAAGACAGTAAAAAAATTCACTGGACTTATAGTGATGAATATTTTACAACCATCCTAAAAGATCATTTTACATTTATGGAAGGTTCTCCTGAAAAAAGTGCTCCGATGGATTCAGTAGGAATAAAAATAAATTTGGAACTGCCAATGGACAAACCAAAAGGCAAAGTTGCATTTACAAATGCGCGGATTATTACTATGAAAGGTGATGAAGTAATTGAAAACGGAACCATTATCGTTAACGAAAATAAAATTGAAGCGATTGGTAGTTCTGCAGAAGTAAAAATCCCTGCTGATGCCAAAACAATTGATTGTGCAGGAAAAACTATTATGCCTGGAATGGTTGATGTTCACTCGCATTTAAGTACATGGCGTTTAGGACCTAGTCCACAAAAACAATGGAGTTATTTTGCAAATGTTGCTTTTGGAGTAACAACAACACATGATCCATCATCTGTTTCCGAAATGTGTTTTTCTCAATCGGAAATGGTAAAAGCGGGTTATATGGTTGGACCAAGAGTTTATTCAACCGGAACCATTTTATACGGAGCGGAAGGTGATTTCAAAGCTGTGATAAATAATTTAGATGATGCGCGTTCGGCAATTGCAAGAACAAAAGCATTTGGTGCTTTTTCTGTGAAGAGCTATAACCAACCCCGCAGAGAGCAACGTCAACAAGTAATTCAAGCTTCCCGTGATTTGAATATTATGGTTGTACCTGAAGGTGGTTCAACATTTTTCCACAACATGAGTGAAATTTTGGATGGTCACACAGGAATAGAACACAATATTCCAATTGCTGATTTAAGCAAAGATGTAGTGAAACTTTGGAGTGCAAGTAAAACAGGCTACACTCCTACTCTAATTGTTGTTTACGGAGCAATTAACGGAGAAGATTATTGGTATCAGAAAACAAATGTTTGGGAAAATAAACGTTTGTTAAATTTCTTCCCTCGTGGAATTATTGATTCTCGTTCACGTCACCGCAAAATTATTCCTGATGCTGAATACGAAGCTGGATTTATTCAAGTTTCTAAATCATGTAAAAAATTAACAGATGCCGGAGTAAAAGTAAATATGGGTTCGCACGGACAAATTCAAGGAATTGGCGCACATTGGGAAATGTGGATGTTACAAATGGGCGGATTAACTCCATTGCAAGCTATTCGTTGTGCAACATTGAACGGTGCTGATTATATTGGAATGGCTGACCAAATCGGCTCTTTAGAAAAAGGAAAGTTGGCCGATTTAATTGTGATGGATAAAAATCCATTGGAAAATATTCGTAATACCGAATCAATTAAATATGTAATGGTAAATGGAAGATTGTTTGATGCAGAAACAATGAATCAAATTGGAAATTACGATGTGAAAAGAGGAAAGTTCTATTGGGAAAATGTTAAATCAAATAACAACTTCCCATGGCATGAAGAAACACAAAGCTTTATGGGTGGATGTGAGTTTGGGGATTAGTAGGGAGAACGGAGTTTGGAGAACGGAGACAGATGCTTATTTGTAGTCACTTCGAGCGGAGTCGAGAAGTCTATGTTGTCTTGCAGAAAATGTTCAATTAGGTTTCTCGACTCCGCTCGAAAGGACATGCTAAGAATAATTAATGTCGCGGCACGGGATGACTCTTCGTAAGGGACCTCCTAAACATACTTCTTAATCGCATTCACCAAAACATCCAACATAATTGGTTTTGATAAATAATTATCGCATCCTGCTTCCAAACATTTTTCTTTATCCCCTTTCATTGCGTGAGCAGTTAATGCTATAATCGGTGTTCTTTTTAATTTTTGTTCTGCTTCATGAAATCTTATAATTTGTGTTGCCGACAAACCATCCAACACAGGCATTTGGATATCCATAATAATAACTTTAAAATCTGAAGATGCTTTATAATAATCAACTGCCTCCTGACCGTTACTTGCAGTTACTACATCATAACCAGCTTTCTCCAAAATCAATTTTGTTAATCGTTGATTAATTAAATTATCTTCCACTAACAACAATTTATCTTTAATTACTTCTTGTACTTTTTCAGTTTTCTCTTTCTTTACTATTGCAGAAGAAACAGGTTTGTAAGGCAAGGTAAAAAAGAATGTAGAACCTTTTCCTTTTATTGATTCCACCCAAATTTTTCCTCCCATTAATTCTACTAATTTTTTGGAAATAGTTAAGCCTAATCCGCTACCACCATGTTCTCTTGTGGTTGAGGCATCTGCTTGTCCAAACATTTCAAATATTTTTGTATGATCCTTTTCATTAATTCCAATTCCCGAATCTTTCACGTAAAATTCCAACGTCACTTCGTCTTTTAAAATAACACCAAACTCCACTGTCCCCTTACTTGTAAATTTCACTGCATTGCTCAATAAATTATTTAAAATTTGTTGCAAACGTGATGGATCAACATATACTTCATCAGCAATCGAATCAGAATATTTTTTTACAATTTTTACTTCTTGACCCGACTTTAATGCAATTGCTTTTGCCCATTCTTCTTTTGAATTCAGTAATCCACCTAAAGAATATGGAACATTTTCAATTACTAACTGGCCAGCTTCTATTTTGGAAACATCCAAAATGTCGTTAATCAAATTCAACAATAATTTTCCACTATCCTTTAATGTTTCTAAATATTCTCTATGCTCAGTAGAAACCTTATCTTGAAGCATCAAGTCAACATAACCAATAATCGCATTCATTGGTGTACGAATTTCGTGACTCATGTTTGCTAAAAATTCCGATTTTGCTTTATCTGATTCTTCTGCTTTTTTACGGGCATTTCGCATCTCCTCTTCTACTTTTTTACGTTCAAAGAAAGTTGGAATGTCGTAAGTGATTTTTTTGTTTACATATTTTGAATCGGAGGTGAAACGATTAACATGTTCCTGAATTTTATGCGGTGGCGACATAATAAAAGTACAATGTTCATCACCTTTTGCTTTACATGTAACTTCAACAGCTGTAAGAGGTATTCCAAAACTTTCTTCGCACCAACCAGATGAATAACCAGAGTTCATTACACAAACAGGCGTGCTTGATTTTTTTCCTGAACGCATCCAAGAATCTGCTTCAAATGAAAAAGGATGGTGATAAATTAAATAATAATTATCATCAGGTGAAGGAGTGCTTTCTGGAAGAATATCTACAAAAGCCCAACCCGAATAAGCAAAGTGAACAGGACCAGCTGACAATTTTGCAATTGGATCAATCAAATTCATCTTCTGATGAAAATTTTTCGCATCATTCATTCCTATCACATGCGCAATATCAAATAGGAAATTTTTTCCTATGGATAATGCTTCTTTCTCTCCTCTGTCTGAATATAAATGCTGAATGGTATTTAAAAAGTCGTTGGATAAAGCAGATGCTCTTACCAAAACATAACGTTGGTCATTAATTTCAATGGTTCCTCTAGTAGGATCCATCTTTAAATTACGAAAATATTCTCCTACCGTTTTTTGTGCTTCGTCAAATAAAGGTTTGATGCCATCAGGAACACGAACAGTATCGCCTTTGGTAGGAGAATTAAAATCTCTCCTTAACATGGCGTTCTCCTGTTCTAGCTTTTGAATTTGTGCTAAAAGTTCATTTATTTTTTTATCATCACTCATAAAATATCTTTCTAATATTCAACAAATGTAGGCTATTTGTACAAATTTTAGGATTTGTATTTAATTTATTATTGAAGTATATTTACGAAAGTAAAAGCGAATAATAAACAATGACTACTCCAAGAAAAATTTGTTTTATCAAATTTGCATTCTTTCTCTTATTATTCGGTTCGCTAGACAAAATTTCCTATGCCCAATCTTCGACCATTACTATATGGAAGGATGGAGCCATTGGTGCTATCTGGAACGATTCAACAAATACTGTTGCGTATGGAAAAAAAGATGCTAACGGATATTATAAAATATACTTATCCGATTCATTAGGTGGTGGAGAAACGCCACTTACATATTCAGGCTGGGACCCAAATCGTCACCAATGGGCTGAAGAATGGCATCCTTCCGGAGATTACTTATTTTGTTACGTAGAAAAAACAGCTTACGTTCCTGAATCGGGTCACACTAGAATTCCTGATGACGCAATTCCGGGTTACGGAGCCTACACTGATATTTGGCTAGTAAAGAGAGATGGCTCACAAGCTTGGCAATTGACCAATTTTCCAAATAATTATGATAACGGAGTAATTCACGGAGCGATATCAAGAGATGGTTCAAAGTTCGCATGGTCACAACGTGTGATGGCTCCGCAATTATTCGATATGAATTTAGCTGCCGGGTCCTACGAAATGAAAGTTGCAGATGTCGTTCTTAGTCCTACTCCAACATTATCAAACATTCAAAGTTTTAAGCCTGGAGGATTAGAAGCTGCAAATGAATTGGAAAGCATTTCCAACGATCTTACTTATCTTACATTTTATAGTACTTACGAAAGTAAAAACCTCTTTGCAACTCCTATATATTCATTAAACATGGCAACAGGTGCTATCAGCAAACTTACTACCGAAAGTTTTTCTCAGGCTCCTACATTCAATCCAAACGGAACTAAAATTGTTTATATGACGGGAAAAGATTGCGATATTTTTCCTTTAGAAATTCAAGGGGCTGATTGGTGGATGATGAATCCCAACGGAAGCAATAAACTTAGAGTCTCACGACTAAATGTAACTAACGATCCACAATCTGTTAATCACTATCGTTTGTGTGGCAGTATTTCTTTTACATCCGATAGTACATTTTTCGGAGGTGTAATGACAAATCCATTAGGGCTGACTGGTTATACTGCTAAGGTGAGAATACTTTCAACCATAGGCGATGACCAGGATCCGGAGTTTTATGTTTTTCCAAATCCTGCTACAAATATGTTGTCCGTGCATTTGTATAACATCAAAGAAGAAGAAGAAGAAATTAAAGTGTACAATGTGATTGGAAAATTAATGCTGACAAAAACAGTAACAGAAATTTCTCAGATTGATGTCAGCACTTTGCCAAAAGGAATATATTTTATCAGCTTGAAAAGGAAACCGAAGGTTTGTATAAAGTTTATAAAGCAGTAATCATGAAAAATATGCTCTTATCTAAGATGAAGACAAAACTATTCTCGATATTATTAATAATACTCTTTTCACATATTGGAAAATCTCAAATTGTATTTCAAAAAACCTATGGGGGAACCGACAATGATTATGGAACGTCAGTTCACCAAACCACAGATGGTGGATATATTATCACTGGATCAACTTGGAGTTATGGTCCAGGAATAGAGGCAATATATTTAATCAAAACAAATTCAACAGGTGATACACTATGGACAAAAGTCTTTGGAGGAGCAATAGGTTCTGGTGGACTTGAATCTGTTATACAAACTTCAGACGGAGGATATATTATTGGAAGTGGAACAAGGAGTTTTGGTGCTGGTTTGCAAGATGTTTACTTAATAAAATTAGACTCAAATGGAAATATACAATGGACAAAAACTTTTGGAGGACCCAATCCAGACGTATGTGTTTCAATAAAGCAAACAACTGATGGTGGATTTGCTTTGCTAGGTTGGACGCAAAGTTTTGGTGCAGGTAACTCTGATATTTATTTTATAAAAACAGATGCAAGTGGAAATGATATTTGGAGAAAAACGTATGGAGGAGTTAACTTTGATATAGGCACAAGTATGCAACAAACTTCTGATGGAGGATATATTATTTCAGCTAGAACAAATAGTTTTGGCGCGGGTAATATGGATGCATACTTAATAAAAACAAATTCATTGGGTGATACACTTTGGACAAAAACTTATGGTGGATTGAATATTGATGCTGCAACTTTTGTTCAACAAACTACAGATGATGGATATATAATTTCTGGTTATACAGAAAGTTTTGGCGCTGGTTTAAATGATTCTTATTTAATTAAGACAGATTCGATCGGAAATGAAGTTTGGTCAAAAACCTATGGAGGAACAAACAATGATGCCTTGTATACAGTTCAACAAACAATCAACAACGAATATATTTGCGTTGGCTATACTCAAAGCTTTGGTGGTGGCATGTCAGACGGATATTTATTAAAAATAAATTCTTTGGGAGATACTTTATTGACTCAAACTTTTGGCGGAGCAAATAATGAGAACTCATATTTTGTAGAACAAACTACTGATGATGGTTTTATAATTACTGGACAAATGACAATTTCAGGTTTTCAAGATGTTTATTTAATTAAAACAGATTCGCTTGGAAATTCCTTTTGCAATAACCAATATTCAACAAATACTATTACTGGAAATCCTGCAACAATTAGTTCTTCCACCCCAACACAAATATTATCACCTATTGGATCTAGCGGAACAACAGCTACCATTGTAAGTATAGGCGCTAACGTAAATAGTCCATGCCTTTCGGTTGGAATTTATGAAACGAAAAAAAATATTGAACCAACTATTTTACCAAATCCATTCTCAAATTCAACAATCATACAATTTAATCAGCATATAAAAGAGGCTTCTTTGAATTTATTTAATGTAACAGGAGAAAAAGTTAAAACAATTAATTTCTCAGGAAATTCTATAAAAATCGAAAGAGGACATTTAAGTCAAGGAATCTATTACTATGAGATTATTCAAGAGAATGGAAATTTATTCAATGGCAAGTTGATGATTGTTGATTAATTACTAATTTTCCAACTCTTTTTTCAACATATTTATAGCAACATTGGCTGTCTTTTGAATATTGCGTTCACGGTTTGCTCCGAAAAGAAATTTTTCTGAAATAATTTTGGTTGGAGTTGCAACTGCCACCCAAACAGTACCAACAGGTTTTTCTTCTGTTCCGCCACCAGGACCAGCTATACCGGATGCAGAAATAGCATAATCAGTTTTATATTTTTCACGAATTGCTTTTGCCATTTGTTCAACAACAGGTTGAGATACTGCTCCGTGCTTTAAAATAATATCATGTGGAACTCCCAGCTCCGTTTCTTTAATTTCGTAAGCATAAGAAATAACTGAACCAATATAATACTCGGAGCTACCGGCAACTTTGGTTAGCAAATGTGAGATGTATCCACCTGTACAACTTTCAGCTGTTGAAACAGTTTTCTTTTTTTCTTTTAGGAGTTTTCCAACCATTTGTTCCAAACTTTCTCTTTCTACTCCATAAATTTCATATCCATAAATGTATTCAGAAATTAACGGTTTCACTTCTTCTATTTTCTTTTCTACGTTTCTGATAAGTGCATTTTTATCTTCCCCTTTTGTGCTCAAACGTAAACGAACCATTCCAGGTGAAGGTAAATAAGCCAACTTAATATCTGCTATAGCCAAACTATCTTCCCAATCAGATATCATTTCAGATAATGTAGACTCTCCTATTCCTTGCGTTAAAATTGTTTTATGATAGATAGATGGAAATTTAAAACGCTCTTTCAATTTCGGAACAACTTGCTCTTTCATCAAGGCCTTCATTTCGTAAGGAACACCAGGCATTGAAACAAAAATTTTATCATCCACATCAAACCACATGCAAGGTGCTGTACCGTTATAATTATGAATTACCTCACAAATCGCAGGAACTTCCGCTTGTAATTTATTTATTGGTGTTACTTCTTTTCCATAAGTAGCAAAAATATTTACCACATCCTGATAAGCACCTTCATCAAAACGCATAGTTGTTTTGAAATATTCGCATAATGTTTTTTTGGTAATGTCATCTTTGGTAGGACCGAGTCCTCCAGTAATCAAAATAATATCTGCTCGACTTTTAGCTTCGTCTAAAGCTTTTAAAATATGTTCGCGATTATCAGAAACAGAAGATATTTGTTTTACGCTTATTCCGTTTAGATTTAAGAGTTGAGCAATAAACGCAGAATTCGTATCAACAATTTGACCGATTAGTATTTCGTCACCTATGGTTATAATCTCTACGTTCACTTACTTTATGATTTTCATTTCATTCAACAAATACCCCGCACCAGCAAATTTATCGATTACAAACAGAGTAAATCTAACATCTAAAACTATATTTCTAACTTGATCAGGATTATAAATAATATCACTCATTGTTCCTTCCCAGTTTCTATCGAAGTTTGTTCCAATCAATTGTCCTTCTCCATTAAAAACCGGACTACCAGAGTTTCCTCCAGTTGTATGATTGCTTGCACAAAATGCAACAGGTAATTCACCTTTTTTATTTGCGTATTGTCCATAGTCTTTGTTTTTGTACAATTCTTTCAATTTTGGAAAAACAATAAATTCATCAACAGCTGGGTTTTCTTTTTCCATTACTCCATCTAAAGTTGTGTAGTAATCATAATGCACACCGTCTTTTGGAAAATAACCGCTGACCTTTCCATAAGTTACACGTAAAGTACTATTTGCATCGGGATAATATTTTTTAGTAGTTACCAACTCACGCATTGCTTTCATGTAGGTGCGATTCAATACATTAATCTTTGCATCTAATTCGTTGTACTTAGGAAATACTACATTTCTATATTTTGATAAACAGCTGTACATTAATTTATATACAGGATCTTTTTCAATTTTTTTATAACTCTTATCCAGGTCTTTTAAGGCTTCCATAACTTTAGCTTCAGACACAAACATTGATTTGGAATATAAGTCTTTTGCATATTTTTTAAAATCACCCTTATACTTTTTTTCTATTTCTAAAAAAACTGTTGCTTGGTCCGCCTTATTAATATTATCGACATATGTCTTTAACATTGCAGCACATATTTTTTCATCTGTAGCAGCATTAAAATCTTTATAAAACACTCCAACATCTGTTTTTATTTTATCAATATACTTTTGAGCATCGGCAGCTTTTTTACCAGCTTTCAAACCATCTACAACATCATAAAAATATGATGCAACACTAACTGCTTCAATTCCCATAATCGCTTCTGCATGATAATCTCTTTGTTTGCTCCATGCACTTATTTCTAAATACAATTTTTCAAAATCAGAAAACAAGTTTCCATATTTTCCTTTTGCATCATCATCTGTATTTACTTCTAACAGAAAGTCTTGTTCAAATAATTTTTTCTTATTAATTGCATCAGCTTTTTTCAAACCTCTGATTTCTCCGTCCCATTTTTTCCAATAGTTTGCAATGCTTGCATATTTTGCAGAATACTGAATACGCACCTTATCGCTCGCTTTCATGTCTTCATCCCAAATTCCTAATCGCGTTTCACGTATTTTCACTTTCGCGGGATCAGTTTCATTCATAATCATATTAACAGCATAGGAACTTAAATATTCAGTTGTTCTTCCAGGAAACCCGTAAACCATTGTAAAATCATTTTCTTCAATTCCTTTGATTGAAATAGGAATAACATATTTTGGTTTGTATGGAACATTATCTTTAGAATACTCTGCAGGCTTATTGTCTTTGTCAGCATAAATTCTGAAAACAGAAAAATCTCCTGTGTGGCGAGGCCACATCCAATTATCTGTATCGCCACCAAATTTTCCAATGGAAGAAGGAGGCGCACCTACCAAACGAACATCTTTGAACGTTTCTGTTACAAACATATAATATTCATTGCCATAAAAAAACGGGCGAATGTAAGCACCGTAATGCGTTTCTTTAATAGCATCTTTTGTAATTTGTGCAATAGCTTCGTTAATTTTTTTCTCGCGTTCAGCATCCGACATGTCTGCAGTAACATTTGCTAATACCTGCTTTGTAACATCTTCCATTCGGACAATCAATGTTGCTGTTAATCCTGGATTCTGCAATTCTTCTGCTTGTGATTTTGCCCAAAAACCATTCGTTAATAAATCATTTTCTACAGTACTGTGTACTTGAATTTGTCCGTACCCACAATGATGATTTGTTAACATCAATCCTTGATCTGAAATAATTTCAGCAGTACAACCACCACCAAAATGAACAATCGCATCTTTCAAACTAGATTTGTTTATACTATAAATATCTTCAGCAGAAAGTTTCAAACCTTTGCTCTGCATATCAGCTTCATTCATTGCTTTCAGGAAAATGGGCAGCCACATTCCTTCATCGGCCTTCATAAAGTTAAAAGAGAGAAAGTTAAAAGTCAAAAGAAGAAGAACTATTTTTTTCATAAAGTAGAGAAAAGAAATTATTTTATTGTTTGATAATTTTTGAGAAATACGTTTTATCAGAATTGATTAAACGCAACGTGTATATACCTTTCGAGAGAGTTGAAATATCTGAAAGAGAAAATTTATTTTTTGTATTTGCAGAAACTGATTGTTCCTGGCTGATAATTTTTCTACCCGCTACATCATATAATTCAATCAGAACAGTTTCTTTTGTTGCAGAATAGAATTCAATAACAAAATTTGAATTAAATGGATTTGGATAAACTGACAATGGATTTTCATCTGTGGCATTCAATTGATTCACATTTAAAATAAATGTCAATATCGAATCTGCTTTACAAAAGTTAGGAATACCATAACCATAAATAGAATCAGGACTAAGTGCTTGAGACGCGCTAGCTTGAATTGCATAAATTAAATCAATAATATTTGCACTAGGATTTGCTTGCCACAAACAAGCAACAGCACCTGCAGTAACCGGAGAAGAAAAAGATGTTCCACCTGAAGTAGTTATTCCGCCAGTATTAGCTGCAATTACCGTTTGTACACCACGAGCGCATGTGTTTGGTTTTATTCTTCCATCAAATGTTAATCCGCGGGAACTAAATCCGGCAATTACACCAGCTGAATCAACGGCACCAACTGTAAGAGCACTATCAGCATCAGCCGGAGCAGTGATTTTAAACCAAGGCGGACCGCCTGAATTACCTGCACTGGTTGTTACAAAAATCCCAACACTTGCTGCCCAATCGGCTGCATTTGTAATAATTGTTGTATTTCCATCCATGTCGGAATAATAATGATCTCCAATTCCTCCGTCAAATTTACTATAACCCAATGATGAATTAATTACATCAGCTCCTACGCTATCAGCAAACTCTGCTCCTACCAACCAATTTATTTCTTCCTGCAAAGTCTCAGTAAATGCATCTTCTGTGCGCAACAACCAATACTTTGCTTTTGTTGCTGTTCCTACTAATTGTCCAGGTAAATTTCCTACCATACATGAAAGGACATTCATTCCATGCGGAAAATCTTCAAACACCATTGTGTCTCCAATTACAAAATCTCTACAGCCTAATAATTGATTATTCATTCGTAAACTATCAAATGCAGGAAGTGAATCTGCTTTAAAAAAACCAGCATCCAAAACGGCTATCGTCATTCCTTGTCCCATAAAACCTAAGTCGTGCATGCAATCAATGTTAATTTGATCTGCTTGAAAAAAGGAAGGGCCGTAATTTAAAACCGAAGAAGCTGATTTCCCCCCATCGACTCCGCTCAGGGTGACAATATTTTTGCGAATAGATTGCACATTCGACACATCAAATTTTGTTGAATGTATTTTTGACACTACAGGATAAGCAGTTAAAGCGATTGATTTAACGAAGGGAAATTCTTTTATACTCAATAATTTTGACTCATCATTGGTTGAAATTGTAATAGCAT
>SXGT01758874.1_pt1 | contig 28627 bp, 19 predicted proteins | sample 3176221 | NCBI WGS metagenome assembly SXGT01 (sample SAMN11356862, study PRJNA531348) | freshwater metagenome | isolation source: freshwater sample F1-120 | place: China: Fuxian Lake, Yuxi | collected 2017-12-25 | reverse complement strand
TCTCCCAAGGGGAGAGGGGGTTGAGTTTTGGGCCGCTGGATGAGCCAGGCGATATGCTCGGGATCGAGCTGCTCATTTTCTTCGAGGGACGAGTTGGGGTTGCGGCGAAGGCGGCTGAGCAGTGGGGCGAGATCGGCCTTGATGATGGCCGCGCCAAGGATTTCGTGCGTCAGGCCAAAGTCCCTTAGGAAATGCTCGTCGAAGAAGTGGCCGAACGGACCATGCCCGACATCGTGCAGCAGTCCCGCCATCCGCAGCAGCGTTTCCACATAGCCGCGGCTGGGGCAATCAGGGCAGACTTCTTTCAGGCTGGGATAGAGCTCGCCGACGAAGCGGCTGGCCAAATGCATGACACCGACGACGTGCTGAAAACGGGTGTGTTCCGCCGTCGGATAGACCCACCAGGCGGTCTGCAACTGATGAATGAACCGGAGCCGCTGAACCCAAGGATGATCGATGATTTGTCGCTCGGAAACTTCGTTCTGCTCCAGCTCTTTGTCGGAGGTGAAGGGGATATAGCCGTGGACCGGATCGTGGCTGAGGTTTTCGCGGAGATAGGGACGCATGGGTGCAGTGGGAAGTAAGCAGTAGGCAGTTGGCAGTTGGCAGAAAGCAGCGGTGCTATCAGTGTAAGCTTGCAAGCGAAAAATGCAGCGGCGGGTTGGATTGACGGTAAAGTCAACGTCTCTTTCCAGAAGTGTCGTTCATCTGTATTATCCGCGCGACGGGGCGACTTCACGTAATCGTAAGGGTGGACATTCAGGCGGGCGAGTCGTGATAGCAGGTGAGATTTGCCGATACCTTTCAAACCGGGATTCTGGCATCAGCCCCCAGAGTCTCCTATTTGCTCCCCGCCCGAGAGTCCGCTCGTCCTTCCGTCCCGCCAGACATCTGCCCTTTCCCCCAGGGCCTAGTAGGAGTATCCACGTGGCGAAATCCGCCCCTTTCTTTCGCACGATTCTGTCACTCGTCGCGATTGCTCTGGCGTTGCCAGTGCTGGCCGTCGAGCCAGCCGAAAACCTGCTGCCGGGGACGACGAAGGGATTCGTCGCCACGCCGAGCCTGGGCGATGCGGAGGCGAAACTGTCGGATACCGAGCTGGGGAAGTTGTTTTCCGATCCGCTCATGCAGCCTTTTGTCGAAGACCTGGACAAGCAAATCAAAAGCCGACTGGAAAGAACGGGAGCCCGGCTGGGAGTGACGTTCGAGGATTTGAAGGGTGTGGATGGAGGCGAGGTCGCGCTAGCCGTGGTGCAGCCTCTTGCGAAAGACAAGAATTCACACGCGACTGTGCTCATCATTGATGCGACCGGCAAGGATGCGGCCGCCAAGGCGTTACTGGCAAAGGTCGCCGCCAGTCAGGCCGCCAGGCAAGGGGTAAAGAGTCAGGTGCAGGCAGGCAAAGTCGACATTACCGTCTTCACGCTCCCTCTCAAGGCCGGCGAGACGATCCCAGAACATGTCATCTACTTCCGGCACAATGACCAGATCGTGCTGACCGACAACCGCGATGTGGCCGAGGGAATCGCGGGGCGCTTCGGCAATGCCGCCACGGACTCGCTCGCCAAGTTGCCCGCTTTCGAGCAGTCAATGGTCAAGAACGCCAAAGCGGCCGGCGAAGCCAAGCCGAATGTCCGCTGGTTCATCGAACCCTTCGGCTATGTCGAAGTCAGCCGGGCGATCCACGGGGGCAAACGGAAGCGGGGACGGGATCTGCTCAAGATTCTGGCGGGCCAGGGCTTCAATGCAGTGCAAGGACTCGGCGGAAACGTTTTCTTCACGACCGGCAGCGAGGACATCCTGCACCGGACGTTTGTGTACGCTCCTCCCGTGGTCCGCAAGGAAGGGGACAAGAACAAGGACAAGTACAACCTGGCGATGCGGATGCTGGAGTTCAAGAACAGCGAAGAAACTGCCCCGCCCGGCTGGGTTCCCGCCGATGCGGCGACTTATATCACCTTTCACATGGACCTGAAGAAGGCGTTTCACTATTCGGAGTCGCTGGTGGACGAATATGCCGGCGACAAGGGAGTTTTCAAGGCGATGTGGGAGAACCTGGCCCACGATCCTTCCGGTCCGATGATCGACATCGAAAAGGAACTGGTCAGTCATCTCGGCGAGCGGGTCACGCTTGTCAGCGACGTCAAGATTCCGGTCGACCTCAAGAGCGAACGCCTGATCGTGGCGATTGAGCTGCTCGGACCCAAGAGTGCCCTGGTCGTTACGAAGACGCTGGAAAAGGCCTTCAAAGACGACAAGGCGGCCAAGAAGCGAGAATTCAAGGGACATGTGATTTGGGAGATGATGAACGACGCGGCTGCGGAGCCCGATGCGTTGCAAGTGGAAGAAGTGGTTCCTGCGACCGGCAAGTCAGGCGGCGGCGGTGATGAAAAAGAAGAAGAGGAGGAGGAGGAAGAGAAGCCCATATTGCCGAACATGGCCTTCACCGTGGTCAACGGCCAGCTCTTCGTGGGAACGCACGTCGAGTTTATGGAAGAGATCATCGGCAAGGGTGGCATCGCGCCGCCGATGATCAAGTCTGGCGATTATCTCCGTATCAGCGACGCCCTGACCCGGCTGGGTGCGACGAAAGACAGCTTCCGGTTCTTCACCCGTACGGATGAGTCCTACCGCGGCACCTACGAGCTGCTCAAGCAAGGCAAGCTGCCGCAGGCGGAAACGCTGTTCGCCAAGCTCCTCAACGGCCTGCTTGGCTCGGGCGAAAAGGGGGAAGTCCGCAAACAGGAACTGGACGGCTCCAAGCTCCCCGAGTTCAAGCACGTGCAAAAGTACCTCGGCCCAGCCGGCTCCTACGTCCACTCCGAAGACGACGGCTGGTTCATCGTCGGTGTGCTGCTGAAGAAGGCGGCCAAGTAATGTAGTCCGCTCACTCCATGAGCGGACATGCAGGGAGCACCGTCATTCCCGGCGACTGGCACGCGGATTAGGATGGAGCGTTTGTCACAATTCGCTCACGCTCCGCCATTTTCGCCCGATGAATCCTGTGCCGATGCAGTGCCCTCTTTGCGGGGGCATGATCCAGATTGATCCGGCGTATGCCGGGCAGCAAGTCGGCTGTCCGCTTTGCCAAGGCGCAATGCTTCTCCCGCCGCCGGAGTTCTTTGGGCTGCCAGCCAGCTATCCTCCTTCCTATCCACCACAGTATTCGCCGCCCGGCTTTCCCGAACAGGGCTCTCCTCCGCAGTATTCACAGGAGGCTCCTCCAAACTTGCCGCAACTGGGCTGTCCAATCTGTGGCGGCGCGTTTCAGGTTTCACCGGAGATGGCCGGGCACCAGGTTGCCTGTCCGCACTGCCAGAACGCGGTGAGCATTCCAGACATGTGGGGAGGCGCATCTCCCGCGGCACCGGCCTTTGCGCCTTCGTTGCCGCCGCAGTCGATGCAGTTCATTGGCTTGCCTACGGGGCCGATGCCAGGACCAGAGATTCCCACCGGCTTTGCCGCGCAGAGCGTGCCGCCTCCCACCTATTTTGAGTCGCCGCAGGGTTACGCGCCGCAGCCGGAGGTTCCCGTTGGGATGGCGATCACTCCCGCGCCGCAACTTCCGCCTGAATCACAATACGCCGCGCCACAATCGCCAGCGTCTTTGCCGGATCCTCCACCGTCCTCACCGATTCCACGGGACGATCGCTTCCCGCCGCAACGACCCAGAGAGCAAGCCGCGACGCCACCTGCCAGCGCCGAGCGGCGCTATGACGCTCATCTTTATCCACCCGGCATGCAGCCCAAGGATGCAACTCCCAAAAGGGAACCCAGTCGGGGCGACCAGCCGGACCGTCCGCGGGATGATCGATTCCCTCCGGACAGAAGGAGGCACGAAGCTGAGGAGAAGCCAGCCGAGACTCAGCCGGGGGCAACGCCCCCTGCATCGCCGCCGGTGGAAGCGCTTGTGCCGCCTGCTTATGCTCCCACTGTGGACGACCTGCTCCCTCCAGGTGCTGCATCCGCTAGAGCACTTCCCCCTTCCGTCGACTCCCTGCTTTCCGCTGCCGCTTCGCCTACTAATGCGCCGCAGTACTCGTCAGGTGCAATCGGCACGGTCGATGCGCTGCTCCCTCCCGGCGTTGTTGGCACCGACACAATTGGGGCAAGTGAAGGTGAAGGGGGCTCCCGGCACTCCGTTGTCGACACGCTGCTGCCGCCAGGAGCGCTTGCCGATGCCGCTGCGGCACCGACGGAGCAGGTCGCCCTTCCGGATGCTCCCCCTCCCGCCCCTCGGCCCATGCCCGCGGCCGCCCCCGGCCGGTTGGTGCTGCCGACACCCGATGGGGACTATGTGACGGTGGAGAACAGGGAGGGAGTGAAGACGATTTCCGACAAGGGGGAGGAGATCGAGATCCGCAAGCTCTCCCCCGAAGAGCGCGCCCGCCGCCGCCGGGTGAAGAACGCCGTGATGTTCACTCTGGCCATTCTGCTGTTGGCGGTGGTCATTTTTATCATGACCAGAAAATAGTTAAGAGCCCGTTCTGAATACCGACGCCTTTCAGGGAAAACCTTGCGGCACTTGGGAGGGACTTACCTGAGTCATACACTACATTCGGCGCTCGACGGAGCATCCAATTGCCGGTAAGATTTCCGTTCTCATCCCGCGCTGACCAACTTGCAAGTCGCGATCTGTTTCCCCCATGCAAAGGGTAAAAGATGAAGCAGAACTTCCACGTTTGTTTTCTGATTCTTCTCCTCTTCCACGGCGCCTCGGCCGCGGAGCCGGCTGGGAAGCTGGAGGAAAAAATGCTGCGAGAAGCAGCGACCAAGGCATTGCGGATTGTCGAAAAATCGCAGCGAGTCTGGTATGAGCAGGGGCAGACCTGTGCGTCGTGTCATCACCAGACCCTGCCAATCCTCGTTGCGTCGGCCGCGCGCGAGCGAGGGGTGAAGTTCGATGACAAATTGGCGGGCAAGGTCGTCGCGGATACGTTCGCCTATTTGCGCGACCTCGACCCAATTGTCCAAGGGCATCGATACATCGACGACATCGACGAGGGCTGGCGGCTGGTCGCCGCCCGCGAAGCTGGAGTTCCTCCCAGCGCGTCGACCTCCGCCATCGCCCAATTCCTCGCGGCGGCGCAACGAGCCGACGGCGGCTGGGTCACGATGGATGCCCGCCCACCCCAATCCCACGGCCGCTTTACGGTCACCGCGGTGTGTGCCCAGGGCGCAGCGGCCTATTTGCCTGACCAGGAGCGGAAACAATCCATGCTGGCCCGGGCCCGCCAATGGCTCCTCAAGGCGGAGCCTCAGTCAACCGAGGACAGGGCGTATCAACTCCTCGGCCTGAAGTGGACGGGCGCGGAGAAAGAGGCGCGAGTGCAGAAGGCGAAACAGCTTCTGGCGCAGCAAAACAAGGAAGATGGGGGCTGGTCGCAATTGCCGGGCCTCGGCAGCGATGCCTACTCGACCGGTGAAGTCCTGGTAGCCTTGCATCAAGCGGGCGATGTGGCGACCAGTGACGCGGCGTATCAACGCGGCCTGAAATTTCTCCTGAAGAATCAGCAGACCGATGGATCCTGGCGAGTCGAAAGTCGCCTAAAAAAATCACTCGGAGTCAGCCCAGAGTTTTTTGAAGCCGGATTCCCGCACGGCGAGGACCACCAGTTCATTTCGATCATGGGAACAGAGTTGGCCACCTTGGCACTTCTGCAAGCCGTACTTCCCCCGGTCGAAAGGCCCAGGTTGCCGGGGCTGCCGGACTTTTCCCCCACGGAAAGGGACGCCTGGGTTCAATTGGCCGTGAGCGGATCCGTTGCCGACTTGAAGAAAGCACTCGACGGCAACCTGAAGACGAGTGCTAAGACAAAGCAAGGAACGACGCTGCTCATGCTGGCGGCCCACGATCCGCGGAAAGTGCGTCTCTTGTTGGAGGGCAATGCCGACGTTCACGCGCGGTCCGATTCAGGGCTGGATGCACTGACCGTCGCGGCGCGGTATGGCGGAAACGTGGAGTCAGTCCGCATGCTGCTTAAACAAGAGGCCAGACCGAATGCGGAAAAGGGCGTGGCGGTGACCAACCATGCTTCGCCTTTCTTCTTCGCCGCAGCTGTTGGAGACGCGGACACGGTCCGCGCGCTCTCGGCTGCCGGCGCCATTCCCAATCACAAGATGAAAGTCTTGGGAAACATTCCCACGACTCCGCTCATGGCCGCTACCCTGCGGGGAGATTATTCCATGGCGGAAGTCCTGTTCAGCAGCAGAGTCGATCTAGATTCGGAAAACGACGACCCGCCGCTCATTCGAGCAGTCATCAACAATCACGCCGAAACTGTCAAGTTCCTGCTGGCCAAGGGCGCCAAAGTCAATCTGGCGGACTCCTCGGGGATGACCCCGTTGCATTATGCCGCCACGGTTCATTTCGGCGAAACCAAGGTGCTCGAACTCCTCCTCGCCGCTGGCGCAAATCCGAAACAAAAGAACACCAATGGCCGGACCGCACTGGACTTGGCGAAGGAAAACAAGCACAAGGAAGTCGAGGCGATATTGATGAAGAGCTTGGCTCCCTAGCGGGCTCTTGCGGCTACACGCGTGCCGGAGAGAAACCTAGGGGTTACGGCAACTCATAGCACGCCGCTTCTTCGCTATTGCGAATCAGCAGCAGCTTGCCGGTGAGGCAGAGATTGTTCCAGGTTCTTCCGTGGAGGGCCTGGATCTTGCCCAGTTCGCGGTAAGTGTCCGGATCGGCAGCCACCAGGGCCAGTTCGCCCGCTTCGCCCAGGACGAGAATCTTGTCGCCAACGCCGAGGATCTGGCCGTGGCCGAAGCGCCCCCGTTTCCAGGTCGGCTGCAAGGTGGCGACTTCCACGCACTCCAGCACGCCGTCGGAAAGGCCGTAGGCGTGCTGGCCGATGATCGTGATGTTGGTGTATTTCGTTTTGAGCACTCGCTGGTTCTGTTCCTGCGATTCCACCTGCCATTTGTCCCCTGCGAGTTTGACCGAAATCAGTTCCGCCCCGCTGCCATAGCCCTTGCTGAGCAGGATCGTATTGTCGTTTAGGACGTGCGGCTGAGAGGAACTGGCGGGACCATTGCTCTTGCCTGGCCATTCGTGCGACCACAATTCTTGGCCGGTCTTGAGATCATGGCCGGTGACCGTGTCCTCGTTCACGATCACAATCTGTCGTACGCCGCCGAGCGTGGCGATGCTGGCGGAGGCGTAGCTGATCTGGCGGTTGCCCCCTTCCCATGCAACCTCTTTGGCGGAGTCAGCCCTAAACGCAATCAGCGACTTCGACTTTCCCACCGGCCCGCCGGCCGGAACGATAACGAGGTTATCGACAACGAGCGGCGAATTAGCCCGCCCCCACATGACGATTTCCTCGGCCGGAATTTGCTCCAGGCCGTAGCGCTTCAAAAGATCATCCTTCCAGAGCAGTTTGCCGGTGGCTCCATCCAGGCAGCGCAGGACACCAGTCGCCCCGAGGGCATAAACCTTGCCGTTATGAATCGTCGGCGTGGACCGCGGGCCGATGCCGCCGAGGACGTTTTCGTGACGGGCGGGTATGGTGTGTCCCCAGACCGGCTTTCCCGTGGCGACTTCGTAGCAAGTGACCCATTCATCGTCGCCGCGCTGCTCCATCGTCACCGCGTAACCGTTGACCACGCTGAACGCCGACCAGCCCGCGCCGATTTTCTGCCGCCAGATTTCCTTGGGGGGCGTCGCCTTCCAGTCGTCCGCCAGCTTCGGGCCTGGCAAATAGTTGTTGCGATTGGGGCCGAGGAATTGCGGAAAGTCGTCCGGTGTAGTGGTCGCCAGATCGAGCTTCGTTTCCTGGACCGCCGCAGTGACCTTGCCGAGAGTGGAGTCCGCCTTCTTGGCTCCTCGAGGAGCCCAAGTGGGGAGCATGTTTCCGGTGACTTCAACAATCTCAAAAAAACTCAGGAAGATAACAATCGACGCCGGCACCGCCAGAAACGTCAACAGCCGCACCAGGCCGGGATAGCTGCTGCGGATCACGAACCAGAGGAAGAAGGTGAGGGAGGCAATGAAGCCGAGGATGATCGTGGAGAGGTTCAGGAACGCATCGTCGAACATGGGCATCCGGCGGGCGATCACTTCCTGAAACACCCGGGTCACCACAATCGTCAGCAGACAAGCCACGATGATAAACGAAGCAACCTTGCCGGGAAAATACCGCGGCGGCTTGATGCGAGGAGGAGCGGGGGGAACTGGCTTAGGCTTAGCTTCAGTCATGAATTCTTCTGCCTCTTTTCGTATTGCTTTCGTCCGTCATTATATGTTCTTGAGCGTTTTGAGATAGGCGTACAAATCGGCCAAATCCTGATTGGTCGCGTCATTGAGCAAGCCACTCGGCATCAGCGAAACGCGGCCCTTCTTCATCGACAGGATTTCGTCACCCGCGATGCGTAGGGTTGTATCCGGCGTCGTCTGCACCAATGTGGCGTCCGGTGACTCATAAACCAAGAGGCCGCTATAGACCTTGCCGGAGCTGGTGGCGATTTGGGTGGTCTGATACGGCGGGGCGACTTCCTTGTGCGGATCCAGAATCGCTCCGAACAAGTCGTCTCGCGAAAACCGGGCTGCCGCGCCCGCCAGACTCGGCCCCAGCGGGCTGTTGCCCGCATGGCACTTGTGGCACGCCTTCTTCTGAAACACCGCCAGCCCCCGCTGCTCATCCCCACCGGTCCATTCCACCTTCTTCAGCCGCGCCAGCCACTCCTCGGCCGTGGCATCCCCAAATCCAGCCACTTTCTTGGCAATCGCCGGATGTTCCTTCTCCAGCCAGTCGAACCAGGGCTGGTAGGCGGCGAGGAGTTTTTTCTGCTCCTTGGGTTCTTCGATTTTGATTTCTTGGCCGGTCCAGGTTTGAAGAAGGCTGGTAAGCGCCTTTCGGGTGGACTTATTTTCGAAGGTCAGACAGTCCTGACGAAGCGCCGCGAAGACAACCGCGAGATCGGGCTCGCCGAACACCTTGCCAAACTTCGTCAGGGCTTTGGCCGATGCTTCGACAACTCGGGACTCCACCGATGAAAGCCCTTCAATGAACTTTTCTCTGTCTTCGAACATTGGCGATTTTGCAAGAGCACGAAGGATCGCTCCACGGAGTGAGAGATTTGGCCATGCCTCTCGGAGTCTGTGAAACCGCTCTTCGGAATTCCATTCCGACAATTCGTTGATCAAATCCTCGGACCAGCGCGAAATGGGGTCATCAGATTCGCCGTCCCTGCTCACGTACTTGAGATGAAACTCAATTGCATCGACTCTAGCATCTGCCGGCATGCTATCAACAATCAGCGTTTGCCACGGATAGCGAAAATCCATGTCTCCCATGAGCACCCCAGGTAGGACGACGTCCTGTCGGAAAAGTTCCGCCGTGAATTCCCGAACCCTCGCTGGCCAGTTTCTGCTAAGGGAAGTTCCTCGCGGATTGATATTCAGAAGTCCTTTAGCGGTCCGAGCGGTAGCGGCATCGCTCCGGTCGCCGGGCAAGCGAGAAAGGACGATGAGAAGGTGCAAGTGATACTCGCGAAGCCGTCCCTCGTCTGCGACAAAAGCCTCGGTCAACCGATCAACCATTGCTTGGTCATCGACCTCCAACATAGCCAACAAGCGAGAGAGCTCAATGTTTAGAGGTTCGTCGCGGGTGGGAAATTGACCTGCTAGTCTTTTCCCCCACTTGTCCCGAATCGTTCGCAAGTCATCGGAACTCGCGTTGGCCACATAACCCGCATAGACATCGGCCATCATTTGCCGCGTATTCACATCGCCAAGTGCAAGTTGCATCAATCGCACTGCTTCCAATCGCTCTTTTGCTTCAGGAGCCAAGAAGAAGGCTTCGGCAGCTATTGGGAAGTGAGAAACGTCCAATTCTCCGCGATAATATAGACGCCAGAGTTCAACGAGCGGCGAGATCTTTACCTCGGCATGGACAGCGGCATAGGCACGGTAGAACGCTTGCGTATACCGTTGGTTTTCACCCAGATTCCACGATGCAGACTCCCAATTGATTTTTCCAAGTTGCGAGCCAACTCGCTCAGTTGCGGTAGGCAACAACGGAGCAATCACCTCCCAATCCAATTGGTGCGTCCTCACGACGAGAAGCGATGCCAGGCTGTCAGGACCATCAGAGAATATGACGGAGCGAAGGGCGGCGCGAAACACGGCTCCATCATCGGCCAAGTTTATCAACAGTGGCTTAGCTTCGTCAAAATGGAGTCCACCGTGCCTTTGCGTGACCGCTTCGATGGCTCGCAATCGATCTTCACGCGGTCGCTTTCGGTCTTGCACAACCTGGACCAAGGCGTCTCGCTCACAGCGGTCGGCTGCTGGAATCCAAATTGCCCGCGACCATGCAGACAATGGCTGGGGTGCTTGGAGAACTGTCGTTAACTCGTCGCCTCCCTTTGCATCTTCTGAGACATATCCACTTTTCTTTGACGAGATTCGAAAAACGCTGCCGCGAGTTCCACGCCCACCAACAGCAACGAACATTTCCCCAGTGGATCCAACGGCCAAATCGACAGGCGCAAACCCAATCTCGCCGGTTGTCTCCAGAAATACTAATGGCTCGACTTTCGGATTTCTTGTTTGGGACTTCAAGTCGAATCTATACACGCGTCCCAGCGTCCAGCAGCACGAGAAAACGTTGCCGCGATACTCCTCCGGAAACTGCGTATGCCGATAGACTACCACTCCCGTCGGGCTGCCGCGGCCGATTTCGCAGAGGCGAGGGGCGACATCGGGGAAGTAGGCGGGACGATTCCAGCTTCGCTGATGTCCTTGCAGGACCCAGCCGTGGTGCATTCCTTCGGCGACGTCGAAGAGGCGGGTGGGGGCGTACCAAGGGAGGTGATGGTCCCGCTCGCCATCGCTATCGACGGTGAAGAGCTGGCCGAAGGCGTTGAAGTCGAGATCGTAGATATTGCGAAAGCCGTGCGCGAAGATTTCTGACTGTTTGCCGTCGGGGGAAAAGCGGAGGATGGCTCCGGCCTCGGGTTTCTTCACCGGCGAAGTCGGTAGCGTGGCATGGGCGGCGGTCACGCCGGCGTCGTTGCCGCAGGCGACGTAGATCCAGCCGTCGGGGCCTTGGATGACTCCGTTGGCGCCGTGCTCGGAGTGTTTGAGCTTAGCCCAAATCTCCGGCTCGCCGTCGGCGACGCCGTCGCCGTCCTTGTCGCGGAGTTTCATCAGGCTGTTATCGCCGGTGCAGATCAGATCGTCGCCGACGAAGACCATGCCGTGTGCGCCGCTGGCGGGTTTGTTAGAGAAGAGGGTGGCACGATCCGCTTTGCCATCTTTATTGTCGTCGTGCAGGATTTTCACATAGCCAGCTCCGGCCACGACGATGCGGCCGTGGCTGTCGATGGTCATCGAGTAAATGTCGTGGGCCAGGTCGTCACCGGCAAAGAGGGAGACTTCGAAACCTTCGGGAGCTTTGATGCCCAAAGCGGCACTCTCATCGGCAGCGAAAGAGAGTTTGTAACTCCAGAAAAGAATCCAGTAGGCCGCAAAGCTGATGAAAAGAGCGGAGAGACGCATGGAAAGATCTCGGACGAAGGACGAGGAGATTGCCTCGCCATTGTAATCCAAGGGTCCCGTAGCCGCAGGCGGCTCGCCTGCTGGCTGTCTTGCGGAAGGCACTGTGAGGTGGGAGCCTACGCTTTCGGCGAAAAGCTCGCACACGGGCCGCGTGCGGACTACTAAAACGAGACGCCGAAACTGTAACCCGCCCGGTGGTGATGGTGGCCGTGATGGTGGCCGGAGCGATAGCCGAAGTAGGCGGGCGGAGGGCCCCAGCAAGGTCCATAATACGGGGGTGGCGCGTAGACCCGCTCTTGAATGATGACGGGGCTGGAAGCTGACGCCCTGGTAACTGAGGTTTGGGGACCGGGCGACGTTTGCATCGCTTTGAGCACGGTGTCGCTGACCCCTTGGTTTCGCAAAGTAATCAAGTCATTCACCTGTGGCGGCTGGGCGACGCCGTGCGCGCGGATGTGCGTGGCAATCACTTCGTCGCCAAGGCCTGCTTGCGTCATGGCGATGACATCTTCCGGTGTAACCGCGGCAGCCATCTGGCGGCCCATACGGGCTTCGACCTCGGCCCGATTGCGGGCGACGTCTTCGTCGATGCTCTCCCCGATCGCGTTGCCGGTCACTGCTCCCACGGCCGTTCCAATCAGCGCCCCGGCAACCGGGTTGCCGCTCCGCTGGCCAATCGCCGCGCCTGTACCCGCGCCCAACAGGCCGCCAAACACCGTTCCCTTATCTCCATAGCTCGTCGACCGGCAGCCGGTGGAGACGCTGGCAACCAAGGCGGCAACCAAGAGCAAACCTAAACCGGGACGAAACATGAAGCACCTGGGAGAATGAACGAAGTCTTTTCTCTTTATCGGCCGCTGCGGACGGCGAGAGATAGTCGTAAGAATCTCTCCGCGCGTCAAGATGTTCCGGAGAAGCCGGATGCGCCGCTAGCAGTGCCAGAATCCGCTGGCCCTATTTTTTCGGCTCGGCGGCCTTCTTCGCTTTGAATTCGTCCCACTTGCGAAAGGCGAGCGTCCGCCGCTCGTCATTTTCAAAGCCGACGTTGAGCGTGGTAGTCGAAGGTGTGCCCGCCGCCTGCAACGCGGCGACGTTTTCCGGCAGGTCAAAATAGTCCTTCAAAGCCTGTTTGGAAAGTAAAACCGACGCCGCGAGCGCCGAATCCCGGATTTGCACCTCGCGGCGAACTCCTTTGGTACTGGTTGTCGAGAGGAGGGTGGTATCGGTGAAGAACTTTTCGAGCACCGCTCGATGCGAATCATTCCCAAATCGCGCTACCACCAACATTGCGTATTGCAAATAGAAACGGATGCGTGGGGGGGCGTCCAGCACCTTCAGCGCCGGCCCCAGCCCTTCCTTCAAATCATAAACCATCGCCAGTTGCACGGCCTGTGTAAGGGCTGAATCTTCTGCCCTGGCGATGACGGAAGCCAGCAGACTCTTAGCCATTACCGCCCTTTCCGTGGCCTGTTTGTCACTTGATCCAGCGGCTACGGTGGCCGCACGGAGCGACTGCTGAGTTCCCAGTTGCAAGAGCAAAGCAACGGTATTGGAGGTGGGCTTGATATCCGGCTCGCTCGCCACGAAGAAAACGGCAGCAATCTGTCCCAGCGGCAATGAAATACCCTCCCGATTCAGTCGGTTCTGATCTTGGGCGAGTGCCAAAGCGCGTTTGCCGAGCAGGTCGGTCGCCTGGCGCGGGTCCGCTTCCAGTTGTGCCAGCAACTCTCCTTCGGCCCGCTGCATCTCCACGAACATTCCGCGGGTGGCGGAGGTATTGCCGTGAACGGCTTTGAAACGCGGCCAGGAAGGGAGCAATTTGTCTTCGGGACTATCCAGAGAGGCCATGAAGACCGTGAGCCGGCGGTTGAGGTCATTCTGACGGATGACGGAGAGAACTTTTTCGGCTCGATACCGAATCTCGCGATCGCCGTCCCGAGTTGCTTCCTCCAAAGCCTGATACGCGGGTAGGCCAATCTTGGCCAGCTTTTCCCCCGCTGATTTACGGATGGCAAACTTCGCGTCCCCAAGCTGGGCGATCAGGGCTTTTACCTCGGTCGCTCCGGTTTGTTCCGCCGGAGAAGTGACGTCGCCCAGCGCTGGCGACAGAGTGGCGAATAGGGACAGAATGGACGCAGTGAATGCTTGGCGAGATGACATCACTTCCTCCTGCGCGGCATGAGCCGACGCGGAGGGTATTGTAAACGGAAAATGGCCTGCTTGCTGAGAGCAACGTTGGAGTCCCGCCTTCAGGCGGTCTTGTCGAGCCGCGTGATGGCGAGACTTCAACGTCTACCTAATGTGAAACCTTGCCGTTTTTGACGATTACAGGATGCTGGACACTTGGGAAATGCAACAAGTGCCACTGCACGGTTTTTGTGCAGCCGGCCCCCTGCCACGGAATCTGGCGAGGCTGCTAGAAAAAAATGCACCAGCTCGCAAAGTGTGCGTAACTGCAAGCAGTGCAAGCAGATCGGTGCTGGCCTTTGCCTGCTTTCCTATGCTTTGGGCGAGTTTGCGGCCGTCGGTGCCGCAGGAAAAACTGTCATCCGAGGAAATCGGGAAGGATCCAAGTCATGGAAGCAACTGTTACCCCCCCCACCCCCGCTGCCCCCATTCTTAACAACGAGGAACGCTGCCAAACAGTCTGCCGCGTCGCGAATGAGACCTATCGAAAGACCAAGGATTGGGTCGTCTTCTTTCGGGAAATCCTGGGCGTGAACGGCCTGGTTCGCCGCCTCTATCCCACTCCCGAAGAGCTGGCCGCTTTTGAGAAAACCTCCGAATATGCTGACATCCAGAAGATGATCAAGCGGCTGCGGGACAAGCCCTCCGACCAGGCGGAAGGGCAAGAAGTGACTCGCGTCATTACCGTTCGCCTGCCGGCCAGCGTCCATGAGTTTCTGAAGGCCGAAGCCCACGACCGCAAGACCAGCATCAACCAGCTCTGCATCACCAAGCTGTTGCAAGTGATGGAGGACGAGGCGGCGGCCGAGGAAGCAGCGTAGAGACGCAAAGCTTAGCCCCCGCGACCACGCGGGGGAGAGCACCGCGTGGACGCAGTAGCTTAGCAAAATGGTCTTCAAGCGGGCCTGTAAGCCGGGTTCTGTCCCCGTGCCACCGAAGCGGCGCGGGGGACGGCTATTTTTCTAGCGCGCCGGTTACCCGGCGCGTCGAGCAGCCTACCCGAGAGTGATGGCGGCACGGATCGCTCCGCGCGCCGGCCTAAACCGGCGCTCCTCTCTGTTTGGCCTTACTCCGGGTGGGGTTTGCCGAGCCAGCGAGTTACCCCGCTGCTGGTGCGCTCTTACCGCACCGTTTCACCCTTACCGCGCGACCAGCCGACGGGGGCTCACGGTGCCGCGCGGCGGTTTACTTTCTGTTGCACTTTCCCGGACCTTGCGGCCGGCCGACGTTATCGGTCACCCTATCCTGTGGAGCCCGGACTTTCCTCCCGCCGCTTTCGCAGCCGGCAGCCGTCCGGCCCGCTTGAAGACCACCTGCCACGATAGCGGAAAGACAGGGACTTGGGGCGAGGGTTCGGGAGAAAGAGGGGCAGAGGTCAGGAATTGAGCTCGCTAGCAAAAGCATGGTGGAAGCAGATTGGAAATTATTGGGCTGCGGGTAATTCGCCTTGCCGCCATTCGTCACATTCGGTATCTCTACGCCCCCGGAAAGCTTGTCCCCGCACCAGGCATGCCGTTTCTATGTTACCGGCCCATTCACGCTTGACTCGCGCGCTACTGCCAAACGGAGCCTTTGCTCCTCTCCTGCAGTCATGCGCCTGTATTGCGATCCTGTTTTGTGGCTCTGGCTCGTCTGCCTTTGGCCAGGAACCGACCGAACAAGCTCCACAACTCCGCGTCCCCAGTCCGTCGACCAGTGTTGCCCCGCTCACGCCCGAAGACCGCCTCAAAATGCGACGGCCGGTTGTGCTCGACGTCCGCGTTGTGGGAAATCACCACACGAAGGATGTGCTGGTGACCGACAAGATCAAAACCCGCCGCAACGCCGAATTTGATCCCGAACAACTGGAAAGAGACGTCCGCAGCCTGGATGCCACGGGCAGATTTCGCAACATCATCCCGCATACCAAGCTGACCAAAGACGGAATCATTGTCACCTTCGAGCTCGTCGAACGGCCATTCATTGAGTACATCGTGCACCATGGCAACCGCGGCCTGAGCGAGAAGAAGCTCGCCAAGGAGCACGGCTTGAAAAGGGGGGATGCACTCAGTCCCTTCAACGTTCGCGAAGGCCGCCGCAAGTTGGAAGAGCTGTACCACCAGAACGGCTTTCCCAAAGCGACCGTGCTGATTCAAGAAGGAGAGAATCCCAAGGACAAGGGAGTGGTCTACGTCATCAACGAAGGTCCGATCCAGCGGATTGAGCACATCAGTTTTGTGGGGAATCGGCTGGCCACGTCGGGCCGTCTCTCGACGTTCATTCAGTCCACTCCCGGATCTCTTAGCTATGCATCTCTCTACTTTTCCAGCCGGTTCGACCGCCAGAAGCTGGAACTCGATGTCGAGACATTGAAGAAGTATTACCGTAGCCTCGGATATTTTCGCGCCGAAATTGGCCGCGAGATCATTGCCGACGACAGCGGCCGCTGGGTCACGATCAATTTCATCATCGACGAAGGGCCGCGCTACATCATCCGCAATATCGAAATCGAAGGCAGCACCAAGTTCGAAGCCGCCAAGTTGACGGAATTCCTCAAGCTGAAAAAGGGAGACCCCTTCAGCCAGGACTTCATGGAGCGGGACCGCACACTGCTGACGGATGTGTATGGTACCCAGGGATATGCCTTTGCCAATATTGAAGCCAACGTAAGGTTGATGGAGAACCCAGGGGAACTGGATGTGGTGTACAGCATCACGGAAGGTGCCGTGTTTCACGTGGGCGAAATCAACGTGCACATTGCCGGGGGGGATGTGAGTCCGCACACCAAAGAGACCGTGGTGCTCAATCGGTTGAATCTCCGCCACGGCGACCTGGTGGACTCCCGCGAAGTCAGGAACGGTGAGCGGCGGCTGAAGGCCTCGAACCTGTTTGTCGTGAATCCGCAGGAAGGGGATCTGCCGCATATCAAAATCAACGAGCCTCGTTTCGACGTGAACAGCCTGGTGGAATCACCCCGCCCTGGAACCGTGCGCGGACAGTCGCCAGAGTCTCCCGCCGAACTGGCGCGGCGCTTGGCGCAAGAGCAAAGCGAATTCGAAAGCCGCCATGGCCGCAGCATTTATTCGTGGGATGGCCCACGCGAAACGGTGTACAAAGCGCCGCGAGTTCCCGCCTCGCAGCCCCGTACTTCCCCCATTCAGTCCTCCTCCGCACCGCGATAGGAATTCGACTTGAAGACCCACGCCAGCCTCCTCTGTCTGACTGCCCTGCTTGGGGTAAGCCTGAGCGGCTGCGCGTCGATCTACCGCATTACGCGGCCGATTAATGATGCGCTGCAAGCGCCCTTCGTGGAGTTGCCCAACGATCCTGGTGTCGAAAATCGCGAGCAGCCCCCGTCCAAGCCCGTGATTCGTTCGCAGTCTCCCCCTGGCGGCGCTCCCGCTTCAGGTGGCGATATCTATGGCCGTGAACCGATGCGGGCCTCGGACGCCACAGCGCCTCCCGTCAACCGATATACCCAGCCGGGCGCTCCGCTGATTGGTCAGCCCAGTCCCCAGCCCGTGGCACAGGAAACCTACAGCGCGCCTCCCAATCTGCCGGCTCCTCCCGCCGAAGCGTATCCACCAGGAGGCTTCGTGGATCCCAATACCGTCGATTCGTATCAGGAGGCCATGACCCGCCCGTCGGACCTTGACATCTTCGTGCAAGAAGCCCGCACCGGAAAATTTTCCTTTGGCGTGGCAGTCAACTCCAACGCCGGCCTGACCGGACAAATCACCGTCGAGGAGCGGAATTTCGATCTCTTCCGCTGGCCCCGCGGCTGGGACGACGTGGTCAATGGCGGCGCATTTCGAGGGGGCGGGCAGTATTTGCGAATGGAAGCCTATCCTGGCAACCGATTCCAGCGTTACATGATCAGCCTGACCGAACCCTATCTGCTGGGGACCAACGTCAGCGGCACCACCAGTTTCTCTTATTTTGACCGCAACTATTTTGACTACTTTGAATCCCGCTACGGCGGCACGCTCGGCCTGGGCTACCGGCTGACTCCCGACCTTTCCGTTCAATCCAGCTTGCGGCTGGAGAGCGTGGGAATTACCGATCCCCGTGTCCTCGGAGTGACGGAACTGGACAACGCCCTCGGCCGTCATGACGTATTTGGCGCCAAACTGCAGCTCATGCACGATACCCGCGACTTGCCGCTTGCTCCGACAGAAGGGCATTACTTCCACGCCTCCTATGAACAGGTTTTTGGCAACTTTGATTTTGGCCGTGGAGAGCTGGACTATTCCCAGTATTACACGCTCCGGGAACGCCCCGACGGATCGGGCCGGCACGTCCTGGCCTTCAGCACACAGCTTGGCTTTCAGGGCTCGGACTCTCCCATTTTTGAGCATTACTTCGCGGGTGGCTACAACACGCTACGCGGCTTCGCGTTCCGCGGCGCATCGCCGATTGACAACACGGTGCGCATCGGCGGCCGCTTCAAGTTCATTAACTCGGTGGAATACTTCTTCCCGCTCACCGCGGACGACATGGTGAAGGGGGTTGTGTTCTGCGACTTCGGCACCGTCGAGCAGAACATTTCCTTCAACGACACCTTCCGCGTGGCCCCCGGACTGGGACTGCGGATCAACGTCCCCGCCCTCGGTCCGGCACCGCTCGCGCTTGACTTCGCCTTCCCCGTCAGCTCGGAATCGACCGACCAGGAGCAGGGCTTCAGCTTCTTCTTCGGGGTCTCGCGGCAGTAGAATGCCGGCATGAGCGGCAATAGCGACGAGCCACAATCACAGCGTGAAATTGCGACTGTCCCAGCGCGCTGGCAGTTTCGCTTGTGGCATCTGTTCGCCCTGACGACCTATGTAGCGGTTGTGACTGGCATCGCCACCTGGTTGGGCCCGCAATCGCTGATGCTCACCTTCGCCTGGGGCGTGGCACTTGTCAATTTCTCCGGTGGCATGGCGTGCTTGCAGACCAGAAAGGTGCAAAGCTGGATGTTGGGAGCCGCCTGGCTGACCTTCCTAGTCAGCTTGTTGCTGCCGTGTACGACGGGATCCTTCACCGTTTTTGGGTGTCAGGCGGCCTGGGTTTTCCTGACGGTCCTATTTGAATCGCTCGGGGATCCGGACAGTGATCGGTTTGGTAACATCGTGTGGACAATCGCCATAGATGTGGCCAATGTCCTGCAGGCCGTGCTGCCATTGATTATTTGGCGGCTGCGGACGGCGCTTGGCAAATGTCTCGCGGCCGTGTTGTGCGCCACATCGACCAGCGTCTTTTTCACGCTGATCTTTGAGCCCTATCTATTTGTGGCATACTACTTCTGGTGCGCCAGTTTTCTCTTGGTCCTGGCCGCGGTTCCCATCGGCCGAAAGACGTTGACAGCGATGGGGGTGATGACGCTGATCTTGAGTCTGGTACTGTGTTTCGCCGGCGACGTATTCTGATCACGATGGATTTTGCCCATTAGCGTTCGTTCAGAATAATTTCTAAATCGGTCTTCAGCCCTCGCATGTAAGTCCGCCACTCGGTATCGAGTGCCCGGCGATCCTTCTTGATGGCTTCGTTGAAGAGCGTGGTCAGCGTCGCCTGGCTGAACTGCACCTCGGGCGGCATTTCTCCCAGCCGGCGATAGAAAGCGATGAATCCATCAAAGTGTCGCTCCATCAGAAAGTGTGTCAGGGCCCAAGCCTGTCCATAACCGTGCACGGTGGAGGCGTGGCTGCCGGCGTAGTCAAAAATCTGGTCCCCCACGATGAAGTCGATGTTGGAGTGTTCCTTGTCGGGCTCAAGGGCTCGATACCAATCGAGGCGATCTTCATTGACTGCCCCAATGCCTCCCCAGTTGGCTCCGTCGGACGTCTCAAAGTAAGTGGCTAGTCCTTCATGGACCCAGGAAGGTACTCTCACGTCGCGTGGCAACAGCCCGGTGTTGCCGGCCATCTGGTGAGTCGTTTCATGGCTGACGACCTTGAGGTCCAAGTTTTCCCGCTCCATCCCCACGATGAACTGAAACGCGTCGGCCAGGTGCTTGATTTCCGCGGCGTTGCTGGCCCGCATCTTCACCGCCTCGGCCTTCGCCTCCTGCAAGTCGCTGGAGACGTCAATCATTTGCTTGAAGTCTTCTGTTGTCCCGTTGTCGTAAAACACGCTGGCATTGGTGGTCGGGCTCCAGAAACCGGCGGCGCTGCTGAGGCCGGGATCGAGCTTGGTGGCAAAAAACAGATAATCTTGGTGCTCAGCGAAGAGCACCACCTTGAGGCGGTCCTTGGGAATTTCCAGCTCAACTCCGTGGGCAAAGAACCGGAGCAGAAAGCTCTCATAGACTTGCTCCAAGAGCAGCAGACGCTCGTCGGCCCGCGGAATCTTGCGGTTGACGAACGGCTTGTCGGCCGTGTCGTGCATCAAGACGAAGTGCTTGCTCATCTTGATCTTCATGTCAGGGCGTCCGACGAGATCTTTGAGCTCCTTTTCCTGCTTGGAGGAATCGCCGATTGGTTCGTCCATCCGCTTCTTCAACCCTTTGACCATAATGGCCCGTGGATGATTCGGGTTGGCTTCCAGCGTCCTTTCGACCGCCTCATAGAACGAACTGAGCAGCCCGTGGCGAAGTGCCCACTGGGCCGCTTCATACCTCTTGTCCGCGTCCCCCCCCGCCTTGCCAAGTTGCCTTTTGAATTGTTCCTGTAGCGTGGGAACCTTGATAATCGTCGAGTCATCCAAGTTGAAATGCAGCGTCCCCAGTTTGGGATGGGTGAAGGTGCGCGTACCGCCCGGATTTGTTTGCACGCTCCCTTGCAGGACCAATTCACGGCCCGATTTCGGCAATCGGTATTTAACGATGTCACCGCGGAGTTGGCTGGACGAAAGCGCGGCGATCGCCGCGACCGACAACACCATTCCTAGTCGGGCTCGGAAGGAAAACATGGGCAAACCCTCACTTATCCGTGGAAGGAGGAGCATCGGTGGCTAAATCAGTTTTCTCGGCACCGTGGATCGTGCAGAGTGCACGGAAGACGGCTGGGTTGATGTTGGAGGAGATGACCCGCACCGAGCCATCCGCCATAACCACGGTGACGCCGCTCGTTCCCTTGGAGCCAAAACCGCTGATCTTGTCGAAATAAGGTTCGCGTGCACCGCGAATGGTTGCGCCGCCACCCATGATCCAAGGACTGGCGAGCTCGCCTCCGCCCAACACCATGATGGTATTACTGGTGCCGTCGGTGATTTCCGCGGGTGTGGCGATTCCGTCATAACCGAAGATGCCGGCCCGGGGATCGCTCCGGGGGAGCTTGGCGGCCACCACATTGCGGGCATCCTCGATTCCCGACATGCCGACAAAGTGCGTGAGAGCGAAATTCTCAAACGGATATCCTTTCCACCGCAGCCGGTCATCGCTCGGGTTCAGAAACTCGGGAATGATCTGGGCGCAGGACTGCAGATTGCCTTTGTCGCTCCACTTTTTGTCCAGCGCGAATTTGCTGTAAAGATCCTGATGGCCAATGTAGGGCAGGAGGTGATGCATCCAGCTATAGTGCCCTTGCAGATTGTCCCCTTCGCCAACCTTGCGAACTCCGACCAGCTTGCCGCTGGGGTGCCACTTGACCAGCCCATCGCCAAGTGCCTTGGCAATTGGCCGGGACGCCGGCGGATCGCCTCCGGGGTTGGCTTTTGCAGCGCCTGCGTTACCGGGGCCGCGCTGATTGTTGCCCATCGGTGAAGGAGGTGTAGCGCCTGCACCCGGAGTTCCTGGTCCGCCAACACCCATCGGCCCCATTGGTCCGGCACCCATCGGCCCGACATTCATGGGGCCCATCGGCAGTGGCCCCATGGGACCACTAGCACCAGGAGTGCCTGTCGTCGTAGGGGCAACTCCGCCATTGGAGGCTGGGGCAGTTCCTGGCATGGGGCCAGCGACTCCCATCGGGTCAGCGGTTCCCACCCCCATTGGACCCATGGGGCTTGCGCCCATCGGATTTGCTCCCGCTCCCGCGGCCGGAGTTGCGGCGGCTGGAGTCGTTGTTGCTGGCGGAGCCGTTGCTGCCGGCGTTGTGGCTGGAGGAGGCGCTGGATTATTTACCACAACGGGCTGCTTGTCGCGATTGACGAGCCAAATACCCACAACAAGACCAACCAGAACTATGCCGACACCAACCCCGAGAAAAATCAGCAGCTTGTTGTTTCCTCCGCCATCGTCCGAGGAGGACTGTGGCGTGCCGTAAGGATTCATTGGCTGAGCAGCGCTGGCGATCGGAGCCGCCAGCGGACCACCCATCGGTGCACCGAGTTGGCCCCCCGCCGAGGAAGAGCCAAAAATGTCACCACCTAGGGGATCTTTTCCGAGCGCTGCACCCTCGAACGGGTCGGCTGCAAACAAATCTCCTCCCAGCGGGCTGGCACCTCCGCTAAAGAGATCTGCCGGCGCTGCTGCCGGCGCGGGACCGGCGGCGGGAGCATTCAGCGGAATTGGCACATCCTGTCCGCACGCCGGACACTTGAGTGCCTTTCCGCGCATCGCGGCCGGCGCTTTATAGGCTTTGCCGCAGCCGCAGCGCACGGCGATTTGCACAACGCTCGCAGCCGGCTTGGCCGCTGGTGGGGCCCCTTGGAAGGCCGGCGGTTTCACGCTTGGTTTGGCGGCAGCAGGCTTGGCCGGGCTCGGAGCGGCTGGCGTTGGTGGCTGAATAAGCAGCGGGTTGCCACACGCGGGACAGGCAACTTCTTTGCCCGAAAGATGATCCTGGGCCATGAACTTCTGGCCGCAATCGCAGGCAACAGGAAAGGGCATGCGTAAAACTCACTTCTTCAATGTCGGGCGCCTTGGAGGGTCGGCAAGAAGGGGCAGGTGCAGTCTATTCCATTCTGTCCTGACACTTCAATCAAATTAAGAAGATATTTTACTCATTGCCGAACAAGGCCGGGAACCGCTTCTAGATCCAAACACTCTACTCTCCCGGCCAAGAGCCGTTCAAAAGCAATGGCCCCCATCACGGCGTTGTCGGTGCACATATCCGGCGGAGCGATGTGCAACTCAATCTTCATTGCCTCGGCCAGCTCCGCCAGCCGCTGCCGCAAGCGGCGATTAGCCGCCACACCGCCCCCGACACAGAGAGTGTTGTCCATCGTTTGCTCCAGCGCGAGTCTCGTTTTGGCGATCAAACTGTCAACCACCGCTTCTTGAAAACTGGCAGCCAGGTCCGCAATCTGCTGCGGCGTCAGGTGGACGGCTGTAAAATTGGCCTGTTGCGGCCCGCAAATGGCGTAGCGCACCGCGGTCTTGACTCCGCTAAAGCTGAAGTTGAGTCCCCCCGATTCTCCGCCAAGGGCTCTGGGAAACTGGAAGGCCCGCGAATTGCCCTGCTCCGCGGCTTGGGAAATGGCCGGGCCACCTGGATACGCCAGACCAAGCATGCTCGCGACTTTGTCAAATGCCTCGCCGGCGGCGTCGTCAATCGTGCCGCCAAGATAGTGAAAGTCCGTGGCACTCGCGCAGTGATAGAGGCTCGTGTGTCCGCCGCTGACAATCAGTCCCACGCAAGGAAAGACATTCTTCCCCGCCGCCATCCGGCAGGCATAGATATGGGCATGCAAATGATTCACCGCGACGAGCGGCTTGCCGGTGGCCAGGCACAGGGCTTTGGCCGCCACCAGGCCGACCAGTAGCGAGCCCGCCAGGCCCGGAGTATTGGCGACGGCAATCGCATCAATGTCCTCGAGTTTCACATGGGCTTTGCGCAGCGCCTCATCAATGACCGGAACGATCCGCTCCAGGTGTGCTCGGGCGGCAATCTCCGGGACGACACCGGAAAAGCGGCGGTGCAAGTCGTCTTGCGAGGCCACCACGGAGCCCAGCACCTGCAAATCGTCCGTCACCACCGCGGCCGCGGTTTCATCACAGGTGGACTCCAGCGTCAGGATCATCATGGAACTCAGCGTACCCTAACGATGATTCCAGCGGCACTAGCGGAGGACTGTGGCATCTCTTGTTGCAGCGCTGCGCCATCCGGCCGATCCGTGCTGCCTTCCCCGTCGCCAAATGGGCCGCGAACCACATCTCCCGCAATCAATCCGCGCTCGTCGAGCCGCGCCAGGCTGCTGGTCGATGACGATGAAGACATCTCGCCGTCCTCAAGGAGCGCTCTATGCGTCTACGTTTAATTCTGTTGGTTTTGGCGGCAGCAGGGGGCCTGGCGACTGGAGAAACGGCGCAGGCCCAAGTCCGATTTTCGATCGGCGGCAGCGGCTGGTCTGTTGGCAACGCTCCCTATGGATATGGGAATGGTTACGGATATGGAAATGGGTGGGGAGGCAATGGCTACGGTTATAACTCCCGTTACTACAATCCCCCTGTCGTCAGTCGCAACCACTACTACTATGACGACGACGACAATTACGTACCACAGCCGTCCTACATTCCGGCTCAGTCCTATTCCGGGCCCGGCGTGACGGTTCGCAATCCCGCCGGCAGCAAGGTCAAGTTGGCCTATCTGCTCGACGACAGCCGCGAGCAAGAAATTCCCGCGGGTGAGACTCAGAAGCTTACCGAGAAAGGAAGCTACATCGTCAGCTTTGACCGGGGCGGAGAACATGGCACCGCCCGCTACACCATCACCGAAGGGCTCTACGAGTTCACCATGACCGACCACGGCTGGGAACTTTACCGGCAAAAAACACCCGCCGAGAAGCAGGCCGATCCCAAAGTGAAGGCTAATCCGCTGCCGAAGGTTCCCCAGGCGGAGTTAGAAGACCCGGAACTCCCTCAACCACTGGACCCAGAGGACCAGAAGCCTAGAGAAACGTAACGGGTAGTCACTTCACCCGCCTCACTCGGTGATTATTGGAATCGCCGATATAGATCGACCCATCCGGCCCCACGCAAATTCCGTGGGGCCGATCCATTTGGGCTTTCGTGGCCGGACCGCCGTCGCCGCTGCCTCCCTTCCCCCGTGGACCTGAGCCGGCGACCGTGGAGATGATGCCGGCTTTGAGATCAATCTTGCGGACGGCATGGTTTTCCGTGTCCATCACGTAAACATTGCCGTCAGGACCAAGAGCGATTCCCTTCGGGCCATCGAAAGTCGCCGCCTTGGCCGAGCCCCCGTCTCCCGTGAATCCCCTTTTCCCGCTGCCGGCGATATGTGCCAGGGTTCCCTCTTTCAGATCCAACTTCCAGACGCTGTGCCCCTCGCGAAGGGCAATCCACAGCTCGCTCCCTTGAATGAACAACGCCCTGGGCCCCAACAGCGGCTTGTCTTTGGCGGTCTGGCCGTTTTCGGGGAGTTTCTTCTCGCCATTGCCGGCAATCGATTCGATGATGCCCGTCTTCGCGTCCACTCTACGGATGCGGTGATTCGCGATGTCGGCGATGTAAAGATTCTCGTTGGCATCGAGGGCAATGCTGTGTGGCGTGCTCATGTGTGCCTTGGTCGCTGGGCCGCCATCACCTCCAAAGCCCGGCCTGCCGGTGCCGGCCACGGTGGAAATCGACCCAGTTTTGGTGTCCACCTTCCGCACCAGGTGGTTCTTCATTTCCACAAAGAGCATGTTCCCGGCCTTGTCGAAACGGACTTCATAAGGCTCGTTGAGTTGGGCCTCCGTCGCCTTGCCGCCATCTCCGGCGTAACCCGCTTTGCCGCTGCCGGCGACGACCTTCATTTGGCCACTTTTCAGGTCGAGCCTCCAGACGCGGTGATTGCGAACTTCGCAAATATACAGCCCGCCATCGGGTCCAATCTCCACGCCAAAGGGCTCGCCGATGTTCGTCTTCAGCGCTTCCCATTCGCTAACGCTATTCTCTGGCTTCCCCACTCCGGCGATCGTCTCGATCGTCTGCGAGAAACCGCCAGCGGAAGTCAGGGCAACGCATGAAAACACAATCAGTCCCGGAAGAAATCGCATAGCTCCCCGCTTCATTGGTCATTGAGACTTGGTCACTGGTCATTTCCTACTGTTGCAGCCCATACAAAACCACATTCGCCCCAATCCGCGCCGCATCCTGTGGAATGTATCCCTTGCATTCCAGCGAAGCTCCCTTTTCCAGCGCGCAACTGATGTCGTAGGGGGAAAGAACCACCGCGGTGCGACCGCCGAGGTCGAGCGATTCCAGTAGCGGAGTGGTTTTCACGATTTTGGCGGTGAGCGAGTCCCCTGCTTCCCGCAGTTGCGGGTCGCGGAGCGTGACCGTGGTCACGTCGAAGCCGTGGAACTCGGTAGAGAAGAGTTGATGGGTGGTGGGGATGCGGACGAACTGGCCTTCGGGATAAATGGCCTTCATTTCGGCCCGAACCGAGTCGGCGAATTCCTTACTGGCACAGATGCTGTCGGCAAACAGAAAGCCACCGCGATCGAGATAGGTTTTGATCGCCTTCCGCTCCGCGGTGCTCCAGGTGAACGCCCTTCGCCCGTGCATGAAGACGACCGGATGGTCGAGCAGCTTGGGATCGGCGGGGGAAACTGGCGGCCGGTGCGTGGAATCAACTTTCATTTCCAACTGCTTTTCGAACACGGTCAGCAGATTAGAAAGGGCATTCGTGGCGTCATCGGCTCCGCCGCCGTGGTTGAGCTTGGGAACGACGAGCGTGCCGCGGCCGGTGAAGTCGTCCTTTTTCTGCTGCGTGATCTGCGGTTTCTCCAGCTTTTCCTTGAGCTGACGGTTAGTGGCGTAGGCGACGACGTTTTCACCGATGCGGACGCAAGCTTCAATCTCATCTTTCACTTTCTGCGGATAATTGAGCTCGCGGTAAGGGTGCGAAACCTCCCAGCGGCACGAGAGACTGCGGGGACAGTAAATCACGCTCGTGCGGCAACAGGCGTCGAGCCCCCAGATCCAGAACTGGTCGTCTGCCGGCAAGTGTTTCGGATTGACCGTCTTTTCCGCGTACCAAACGGCATGATCGGGAGGCAGACGGCGGAGCTCGCTCTCGGGAAACAGTTTCTTCATCAGTGCTCGAAAATCCTGGTCGAAAGTTCCCCGCCCGCAGCCGTCCCCTTCGCAGGCTTCGGCGAAAATAAAGCCACCTTGATTGACGTATTCGCGGAGCAAGTCCACCTGTGACTTGTCCAAATTCAACGATTGGCTGCCGGAGATGAACAGGATGGGGGATTCGAGCAGGTCCGCGACGGTGACATTCAGCTTGCTTCCTCGCCCAGCCACATCGTCTTGTTGAACAAAATCAATCGTCTGCCACGACAGTTCCCGTTTGAACGGCTTCTCCAGCCGGCTGGTCAGGTTCTGGATGGCCCGGCGATGCAAGTCCCAGTCGCGTGTCACATCCTGATATCTCAACTTGGAGACAACGACCGGGCGGCGGCCTTTGGATAAGAACAGCAATGCCAGGGAGGTGGAAACGACTGGGTTGTTTTCTCCCGCGCCCGTCCCCTTCCAATAGTCGGTGAATTTGTCATGGATGCCGACCAGATGCTCCGCCCCTTCCCGATACCAGTCGTGGCGATTGCCTTCCTCTCCAAAGAATCGCTGCCCCGTCATGCGGCCCACCCGCTCGAGTCCGTACAGATAGTACAGTCCCCAGCCCCCCGAGCCGGGATTCTGCATGACCGTGAATTTCTTGCCGAGCCATTGTATTCCCTTGGTAATGGCTTCGTCGTCGGCTCCGCTGCCGCAACACTGGACGCGGCCATCCAGCACGACGGCGTCTCCCAAGCCGATGTGGTCCCGGGCGATAATCAGCGAGGCGATGCCCGCACAGGTCATGCTGCCGGAGCCGTCACCGCCAAAGTATCCCCACGACCCGAGTTCTTTTTGCCGGTATTCATTGTTGATCCAATATTGCTCGGCCAACTTCCAGGTCTGTTCCTTGACCTTGACGCCGGCTCGCTCGGCCTCGTGGAGCGCGAGGATGGCGAACTGAGTGTTGGAATTGTCACCGTCCCCGCGAGTGCCGTAATGCCAGCCCCCCTTGTTCTTGCCGTCCTTGATTTGAGTGGCTTCCAGCCACATGGCGAGCTCATTGACTTTCACCTTGTATTGCACCGGGTCGGCCTGGCAAAACGCCATGACCTGCAAAGACGCCGCATAAGTAGCCCGCGGCAACGGAGACCCGTTCAGATAATCGAGCGCTTTGGCGACCTTGAGATTCTTGGCAGTCTCACCGCTATTGAGGAGCGCCAGGGTTACTAAAGCAGTGACGCCGGTAGGCTGGTCAAACTGGTCCGTCCAGGAACCGTTGGAGGCTTGCTGTTTGAGGAGATACTGCGTCCCCCTCGTGATCGTTTCCTTCACGGCCTCGGGAGTGACCTCGTCTCCCCGCGCAGCTTGCCCAACCAGCAGAAACACAATTGTCAAAGCGACAAACTTCCTTGAGCTTCGCATGATATTCTCCGTTCTCGAGCCACGGATCCTCTACGAGCCATTGTACCTCACTCATACGCCCGCGCAAGCAGCGATTGTTGATGTGGAGATGTGGACCTACAATCACTGACTCCTGATCCCCGAACCTTGACTCTTGTTCCCCATGGCCAAGTCCCTTCCTGAAATCCTGCAAGAGTTCGCCCAGCACCGCCAGGTTATGCAGCAAGAGCTGCAGCGGATTATCGTGGGGCAGCATGAAGTCATCGAACAATTGTTCGCGGCGATCTTCACCCGTGGGCACTGCCTGCTGGAAGGGGTTCCAGGGCTGGCCAAGACCTTGATGGTCAGCACACTGGCCCGGATTCTGGATGTCAGCTTCAAGCGGATTCAGTTTACGCCGGACCTGATGCCATCCGACATCACGGGTACGAACGTGCTGGAAGAAGACGACCAAGGGAAACGGAGTTTCCGGTTTGTCGAAGGGCCAGTCTTCACGAATATTCTCCTGGCGGACGAAATCAACCGCACGCCTCCCAAGACGCAGGCGGCACTGCTCCAATCCATGCAGGAACGTGAAGTCACGGTCGGCCGGCAAACAATGGAACTGCCCGATCCGTTCTTCGTCATTGCCACGCAGAACCCCATTGAGCAGGAAGGAACCTATCCGCTCCCCGAAGCCC
>SXGT01252793.1_pt1 | contig 28652 bp, 20 predicted proteins | sample 3176221 | NCBI WGS metagenome assembly SXGT01 (sample SAMN11356862, study PRJNA531348) | freshwater metagenome | isolation source: freshwater sample F1-120 | place: China: Fuxian Lake, Yuxi | collected 2017-12-25 | reverse complement strand
GTCACGCACGCGCGCGCGCCATGCGATCCAGCGGTAGAGGGCGAAGGTCGCGCCGACGAGCCACAAGGTCCAGGCTCGCAACGTCACGCTGCGCCTCCCTGGTCGTCGTTCGCGATCTGCTCCAGTTCTGCGCGATGTCGACGGTCGAGTCTCGCCATCAGCACGGCGTAGCCGAGGATCAGGATCACGAAGCCAACGATCGCGCCTTGCTGCGCGAACCAGAATCCGAGCGGGCAGCCGCCGATCGAGAACTGGTTGAGCGGCTTCGCGAGCAGCACACCGCAGCCCAGACCGAGCGCCGCCCAGACGGACAGCAGGACCGCGACGACTTGCCGATTGCTGCGCCAGTAGCGCGCCGTTGCTGCACGCAGGCGCGGATCCTCAGGATGTGGTGCTGGCTTCGCGCCTTGCGTCTGGTCGTGCATGGGCGCGAGATCCTACCGTCGTCTCGCGGCTTGCTCCGCTATCCCTTGGCCAGGCTCTGCAGGAACGGACCCTTCCAGTGGTAGCCATCGAGCAGGGTCGGGTCGTCGTTGCCGAGCAGCTTCTGCGCCAGATACAGCGCCTCGATGGAAGCCAGACCTTCAGTCGGGTCTTCGAACACCTTGCTGACACGCGGATACGCGGTGCGCACCGACCCCGGAATCGAACGCAGCACCGGCCTTCCGGTCACGCATGCGAGCAGTTGCGGCAGCCATCGCCATGTCGAGTCGAGCAGCAGGAGTTGCCTGCCCGCGTCCTCTTGCGACAACGGCGGGGCATCGACGGCGAGCAGCGTGAAGCCCGTCGCGTCGAACGAAAAGCCCGGCTTGTTGCGCAAGAAGGTCAAGTCCGCTCGCCCGTGGAGAAAGCGCAGCGAGCACTTGCTGATCTTCTCCTTCTGGTGGCGGATGACCGTGGTCGGGATCGGGTTCATGCCTGCGTCCTCTGCAGCAGGCGCACGACGGCGGCCTCGACGCGATCGACGCTGAGCCCGAGCACGCACTGCGGCGTCACGCAGTCACGTCGCGTGCACGGGCGGCATGGCACGTCATGGTTGAGGACCTCGTGTCCAATGAGGTCAAACGAACGTGGCCCGTAGCGCGCAGGGTCCTTGGGGCCAAAGAGCGCAACGCAGTGCGCTCCCATCGCCGCGGCAATGTGCAGCGGGCCGGTGTCGGCAGCGACAACGCAGTCGATGCGCCGCATGACGCCGGCGAGCCCGCGCAACGCCAACGCCGCTCCGTCGATGGGGCGCGCATTCGGGACCGCGTCGAGGATGGGCTGCGCCAGTGCCAGCTCACCTGGGCCGTAGCTCACCGCGATGCCGAGTCCGCGCTTCGACAATCGCGTTGCGAGTTCAACGAAGCGATCGACCGGCCAACGCTTGAACTCCGCGAACGAAGACGTGCCAGGGTGCAACAGCACGAGCGGTCGCGGCAGATCGGCGAACAAGCGCGCGTGTGGCTCGATCGCGGGGAGCCTGGGTCGCGTTCGCGGCGCTCGGATGCCGAGACGTTCGAGCAGCAAGTAACCCATGTCGGCGCGGTGGGGCAATGGAGTTGGCACGATGATGCGCTCGCGATAGGCGAATGCGCTGCCTTCGCGCGAACCTGGCGCCGCGAAGCCGAGCTTGCGCGCAGCTTTCGAGAACAACACCTGCAACGCGCTCTTCTGGATGCCGTGCAAGTCGAGCACCGCGTCGTAGTTGATCTTGCGCAGCCGCCGCAGTGATGCAGGGATGCTCCACTTCTGCTTGCGTGGGAACACATGCAGAGTCGTGATCTGTGGGTGTCCTTGCAGCAATGCTGCAAAGCGATCCTCGACGAGGAAGTCGATGCGCACGTCGGGCCGTGCGTTCGCGAGCGCAGCCACCGTCTCCAGTGCGAAGATCACGTCGCCCAGAGCCGACAGCCGGATCACGAGCACTCGCGCGCCGTGGGGCAGCGTTGCTGCGTGCGGCGTCGTGGGCGGGGTCGTCATCGGCCGGACGATCTTGGCCGTGTCGGTCGAGAGGGGAAACAACGAAGTCGCGCCTTGTCAGCCCTAGCCAGCCAACTGCGCATTCCGCGCGCTTGCGCCTGCGATCCTCCCTGCCTACGACTTTGCGCATGGACGTGCCTGCGGGATTCGTCGAAGTGCGCTCGCGTCGCGAAGTGGCGTGGGTGCGTTCCGATCTCGAAGCACTCGGACTGGATGCGCTATGGCGCGAATCCGAGCCGATGCGCGGCAGCAAAGGGAGAGGAGGCGTAGGCACGCTCCTTCTGCGCCCTGGCCTCACTGCGGTCGTTCGCCCGTTCCGTCGTGGTGGAGCGCTGCGGTCGCTTCTCGGGGACCGCTATGCGGACGCCGGCCGCGCGCTCGCAGAACTCGCCGCGCTCGAACGGCTTCGTGGCGAAGGCGTGCCAGTCGTCGTGCCGCTGGCGGCACTGGCGCGAAAGCCGCGCACCTTCTGGCGATTGCGTCTGTTGACCGAGCGTCTCGACGGAGCGATGTCGCTGCCTGCGTTCTGTGCCGCGGACCCGGAGGCTCGTGGCTGGGCAGTGGAGTCCACTGCCGTCACCGTGCGCCTCGCGTTCGAAGCCGGGCTCGTGCATCGCGACCTGCATCCAGACAACGTGCTCGTGACGCGGCACGGCGACAAGGTGCGCGCTGCGCTCGTCGACCTCGACCGCGCCACGTTCTTGAAGCCGCTGCCGCAGCAGGCGAAGGACGAGATGCTGGTGCGCATGGCGCGCTATCTCGCTCGCCACCCTGACATCGGCGACGCATTCACGCGTCAGGATCGGCTGCGGTTCTTGCGCGGGCTCGGCTGCGACAAGGGCGAGCGCCGCGCCGAGGTCGATCGGCTGTGGCCCTTGCTCGCGCGAGCATTGCGTGTGCGCGGGCTCAAGGCTCGGTGAGCCAAGCGTCAGCGGTCCGCCACTGGGAACTTCGCAGGCTCCGTCCAGAACGACCTCGGACAGTTGGGGCAGCAGAAACCAACGGCGCGGCCCTCGAAGAGCACGGTGTAACGCAGATCGACCGGGCTGCCGCTCACGGGGCAGGTCGTGTTGCGCGGCTTTGGCGCAGGGACTGCAGTCTCGGCCGAAGCTTCGGCAACCTTGACCGCCGCAGTCTCGCCCACGTCGACCGTCAAGCCGTTGCGCAAGCACAGTCGCGCGATGCCGCGTTCGCTGAGCTTGGTGTTCCACACGTAGACGTGGCGAAGCGAAGGCAGGGCCAGGAGCGCTTCGACACACGAGTCGTCGATTGCGGTGTCCGCGAGCACGACTTCCTGCAGGCAAGGGTGGGCCAGGAGCAACTTGACGTGCTCCGACGTCGCCTTGGTGCTGCGCAAGTCGAGGCGGCGCAGTCGGGGCATCGAGGCGCACGCAGCGAGGGTGGCATCGGCTGCCGCGGAGCGCGCGACGGAGAGGTCTGCGATCCACGGCGCGAGGGCGGCAGTTTGCGCGCAGATCTGTGCGTCGTCCATCGTCGCGGCGACAGCGCTGAAGTCGACCCAGAGGTCGTCGGAGCCCTCAGCGACGCGGGCCGCGTGGACCTGCTGCGCCTGCAACGCTTGCATCGCCGCCTGAGCCGCCGTGGTCCACGGCGCGATCGGCGCGGCTGCGGTTTCTTGCGCCTTCGACTCGTCCGCGCTGTCCTTGACGGGCGCGTTCGGGGAAGGCTCCGGCTGCTCGGCAACGTCGAAGGTCGCGCCCTGTTCGATCCACAGGCGCAACAACTCGATCTCGTCGGTGGTCGGCTGCTTCTTGTCGGACGGGGGCATGTGCCGCTCGTCATCAGGCGGCAACAACAAGAGCGCGTGCAGCGGGCTGTTCGCAGCGTCGCCGGCCTTCACGACGGCGCCGTTCTCGCCACCATGGAGGATCGCAGCTTGCGTGTGCAGCCGCAGCCCACCCTTCTTGCGGGTCCCACTGTGGCACGAAGCGCAGTAGGTCTTCAGGATCGGCTCGATCTGCGCGCCAAACGACACGGGCTTTCCTGCCTCTTGCGGTGTGCTTGGCGTCGGCTGGGTCGGTGCAACGCGCGTCGGAACGGCGTCGCGCTCGATCGGCTTCCGTGGCTCGACTGGAGGAAACAGCGGCTTGGGATCGTGCGTTGCATCGGCGGCTGACTGCTGCAACGCGGATTGCTGCTCTGCTGCAGGCAAGACCGGGATCAAGGGTGCGACATCCGCTGCATCCGTCGTTGGCGCGATGGGGGAGTCGGCTGGAGGGGCAGCGTCGGTCTGGGTCGCGTCGCGGACTTCTGTGTTGGTTCCTGTTCCGGCGCTCGCCTTCTGGAACGGCTCCAACAACCATTCCTTGCCGCGCGTCTCTTCGTTGCCGAAGTGGCCCGCTGCCATCAACACCACGAACTCGAGCACGAGGAGCAGGCGGAAGGCGTCGCGATTCTGCATGGCGCCGCACGCGGCGGTGACGAGCCCGATCGCCGCTGCGCCGACGCCGAGCCAGCGATGCAGTTCTATCGTGCTGCTGTGATAGCCGCTGGTTCCGAGGATCCAGCCGCTGCCCGCCGCGATTGCGCCGAGGAGCGCGGCCATCCAGGTGAGGATCGCCAGCGTCGCGCGGCTGGGTGCCCGACGGATCAGTGCGCCGCCAAACTCCAAAGCGACGACGCCGACCCACAGGCCGATCGGCATGTGCAGCAACATGGGATGCAGCCGTCCGAGCAGCTGCACGATCGCGTCCTGGTCCATCAGCGGAGCATTCCCTTCATGACTTTTCCGGCCACGTCAGTGAGTCGGAAGTCGCGGCCTTCATGGCGGTAGTTGAGTCGCTCGTGGTCGAAGCCGAGCAAGTGGAGGATCGTCGCGTGGAGATCGTGCACGTGCACCGGGTCGCGGACGATGTTGTAGGAGAAATCATCGGTCTCGCCGTAGACCGTGCCGGGTCGGATGCCGCCGCCTGCAAGCCACATGGAGAAGCAACGCGGATGGTGGTCACGGCCGTAGTTCGTTCGCGAGAGCGCCCCTTGGCTGTAGACCGTGCGACCGAACTCGCCGCCGAACACGACCAAGGTCTCGTCGAGCAGGCCGCGACGACGAAGGTCCTTCAGCAGCGCCGCGATCGGCTGGTCGACGGCCTCTGACTGCTTGCGCATCTCTGCGGGCAGGCTGCCGTGCTGGTCCCATCCGCGCATGTAGAGCTGGATGCAGCGCACGCCGCGCTCGCACAGACGACGGGCCAGCAGGCAACTCGCCGCGAACGTGCCGGGCTTCCGCGCATTTTCGCCATAGAGCGCGATCGTCTCCTCGGTCTCGCCCGCGAAGTCGACCAGCTCGGGCACCGAAGTCTGCATGCGGAACGCCATCTCCTGCTGCGCGATGCGCGCGTCGATCTCGGGGTCGAGCGTGCGCACCTTTTCCTCGGCGTCGAGTTCGTGAGCGAGGTCGAGCATCGCGCGGCGGTCTGCACGCGACACTCCGGGTGGGTTCTCCAGGTAGAGCACGGGATCGCCGCTGCTGCGCAGCTTGCAGCCCTGATGCTCGCTCGGCAAAAAGCCGCTGCCCCAGAACCGTGCCGCCAACGCCTGCATGTTGCCGAAGCCCTGTGTGATCATCACGACGAAGGTGGGCAAGTTGCGATTGCTGCTGCCGAGGCCGTAGCTGAGCCACGCGCCGAGGCTCGGGCGACCGGGTTGCTGCGTCCCGGTCTGCATGAAGGTGATCGCCGGCTCGTGGTTGATCGCTTCTGTGTGCATGCTGCGGACGATGCACAGTTCTTTTGCGACCGAGCCACGGTGGGGCATCAGTTCGCTGATCCACGCGCCGTCGCCGCCGTTGTCGTAGCGGTTGAAACGGAAGGCAGACGGCGCGACCGGGAACCGCGATTGGCCCGACGTCATGCCGGTCAGTCGTTGGCCGTTGCGCACGGACTCGGGCAGGTCCTTGTCAAAGAGGTCGTAGAGGCCAGGCTTGTAGTCGAACAGGTCCAGCTGGCTCGGCCCGCCTTCCATGTGCAGGTAGATGACGCGCTTGGCCTTGGGCGCGAAGTGCGGCATCGGCTGGTGTTCGTCGCCGGAAAGGAGTCGCACGAGCGGACGCAGCGAGAGGCCGTCCGCGAGCGCCGCAGTGCCGAGCGCGGCGCCAATCGTGTTGGCCGCGCCGGCGAAGAAGCGGCGACGTGAGACGCGGGTCAGGTCGTGAAGGTCGAGCAGGCTCATGGCATGCATACCGTCGCGTCGAGGTTGAGGATCGTGTTCGCGAGCAGCGCGAGCGGTGCGAGTTCGGCTGGTGGGATGTCCGTCGGCACGAGGGCCGTGCCGACAGTGAGCGCCTTTGGCCCGTCATCGGGCGCGCTTGCATAACGGGCTCGCAACGAGGCCAAGGCCGAGGATGCCCGCGCAAGGGCGCCAGGCGATGGTTGCCGGCCGGTGCAGCGATGCCACATGTCACGAATGCGACCCTCGTCATCCGGCGCGGCGCGCCAGCTTCGCACGGCGAGAGCCCGCGCTGCTTCGACGAACTGCGTGTCGTTCCACAGCACGAGCGCTTGCATCGGCGTGCTCGTCTGCGTGCGACGGATGGAACAGGCTTCGCGCGTCGGCTGGTCGAAGGTCAGCATCGACGGCGGCGGGCACGCGCGCTTGTGGTAGGTGTAGATGCTGCGGCGGAACAGTTCTTCCCCCTGGCCGCGCACGAACTCGCGCGTGTTCGACTGCAACATCGCGACTTCCTGCCAGAGGCCTTCGGGTTGATACGGCTTCACCGAGGGGCCGCCGAAGCGTTCGACGAGCAGCCCCGACACGAACAGCGCTTGGTCGCGCAATTGCTCGGCCGACAAACGGCGACGTGGGTAATAGGACAGCATCCGGTTGTCGGCGTCGGTCTGCAGCGCAGACTCGGATGCGCGGTCGTCCTGCCGGAACGCGTCGGTCGTCACGATGCGCGTCAACATCGAGCGCAGGTCGTAGCCGCATTCGCGGAACTCGACGGCGAGCCAGTCGAGCAGTTCCTTGTGGCTCGGCCACTCGCCCTGCATGCCGAAGTCCTCGCTGGTGCGCACGAGGCCGGTGCCGAACAGGAGTTCCCAGATCCGGTTGGCCTGCACGCGCGCAAACAGCGGATTGGCCGGCGCCGTGATCCACTGCGCGAGTCCGCGGCGGTCGTCGGGTGAACCCTCGGGCAGCGAACCGAGGGTGCTGGGCACGCCACGGGGAATCTCGCGGTCCTTGATTGGCTGGTCGTATTGGCCGCGAGCGAGCACGAAGGTCGGGCGACGTTGTTCGCGCTCCTTCATCACCATCGTGCGTGGGACAGTGCCGTCGAGTTCAGCGAGCGTTTTCTCCAACGCCTCCTTCTTGCGCAGCGCCGCGGCATAGGCGGGGGAGAAGCGCATTCGCCACGCCGTGCGCAGTCGCTGCTCCGCGTCCTCGTCGCCTGCTGGCAGCAGCGCCGCGACGAGCCCGTCGGACAGTTCGCCGTCGCGCGGCAGCAGGCGCTGATAAACGCCGCCTTGGCCGCCGGTGTTGACGATGCGCATCGTCAGCAACTGTTCACCGCGCACGAACTCGACCTCGGTGCGGTCCTGGTCGGCGCCGGCGGCGCGGTCGATGCGACGCTGCGTGACTTCTTTGCCGGCGAGCGAGAGACGGAACCCGTCATCGCTGCCGAGCGAGAGCATGCGCTTGCGCGTCGTGGGGGCACGGATCGTGCGTGCCACGAAGGTCGCGTTCGTGCCGCCTGGGGTCGGGCCGACGACGCCTTCTTGCAGTCGTTCGTCATGCCGCCATTTCTTCGGTTTGCCTGCGCCCTCGACGGCGAACACGGCCTTGCGGTCGAGTTCGAGCGCCGTCTCGGGGCCGAACGCATTGCCCCAGATCGCCTCGGCGTCGCCCGAGAATGGGCCGGCGACATAGAAGCCGCTTTTCGCTTCGGGCAAGCGATCGAGGCCGGCATCGGCGATCGCGCCGACAGCGACTTGCACGCGCGCAAACGTGTGCCGCGCGTGGACCGAGTCGTAGCGCAGCGTGATCTTGATGTCCGTGCCGCCCGCAAAGTCGAAGGGTTCTGCGGCGAGGAACAGCGCCTGCCGCGAACCGCCTGGCCGCGTGTGCGCGTCGACTGCCCAACCAGCGCCATCGCCTATGCGCAACGCATTGACCACTGCGAAGTCGCCGTTGGGTTGCTCGACGTCGGCCCAGGCCCATTGCAGCGCGATCCGGCGATGCTGGCTCGGATCCACAACGCTCGTGCACTCGACTTCGATGGCTTGCAGCACGGCGTTGCCGTTCTCGGCTCGGCCCACGCGCTGGTCTTCGCGCCCCGGCGCTGGCAGAGCAGACAGTCGCAGCAGGCGCAGGTCGCTGCCTTCGGTGCGCAGCGTGATCTCGTGGGTGTCCTTGTCGGGGTTCGCGCCATCGGCGACGACGGCGCCGATCGCATCGACCGTCAAGGTCGCACCGCCTTGCGACTTGGCAGCGACGACGTTGGCGGCAGCCCACACGACGCCCGTGTCGCGAACCAGTTCTTGCCGCCAGCGCGCAAACTCCGCGGCTTCTTCAGGTGGGGCGGCGTCGAGTTCGACTTGTGCAGCCGTGAGATCCGACTTCAGCGTCGCTTCTTGCGCCGACTGCGCGTCGTTGGGAACGCGGAGGAAGGGCTCGAAGGCGCGGTTCGCGTCGGGGATCTGCGTGTAGAGGCCCGGTTCGTCGATTGATCCGAAGTAGGCGTAGAGGCCGTAGAAGTCCGCCTGCGTGATCGGGTCGTACTTGTGGTCGTGGCAGCGCGCGCAACCGAGTGTCAGGCCCAAGAACACGGAGCCAGTCGTCGCAACGCGGTCGACGGCATACTCGACGAGATACTCTGCGTCGATCGCGCCACCTTCGGCGGTCATCACGGGGCAGCGGTGGAAGCCGCAGGCGATCTTCTGTTGCTGCGACGCGTCGGGCAGCAGGTCGCCTGCGAGTTGTTCGACGACGAATGCGTCGTAGGGCATGTTGTCGCGGTAGGCGGCGAGCACCCAGTCGCGGAACGGCCAGATCTGGCGGCCGGCGTCCATGTGGATGCCAGCAGTGTCCGCGTAGCGCGCGGCGTCGAGCCACGGCGTCGCCATGCGTTCGGCGTAGCGCGAGCGCCATGGCTCTTCATGGAGCAGGCGCTGCGTCCATGCCAGGTAGGCAGCGTCGCTCGGGTCGGCCAAGAAGCGCGCGATGTCCGCCGGCTCTGGTGGCAGGCCCGTCAGCGCCAAGAACAAACGTCGCAGCTGCAGTTCCGGCGCGGCGCGTTCGGAGGGTTGCAGGCCGCGCGGCAGCATGGCTGCCTGCAAGAAGGCGTCGATGGGGTTCTTGGCGCCGGTGTCCGGCGCAGTTGGCCGAGTCGGCGGCACAAAAGACCAGTGCGGCTCATAGACCGCGCCCTGCTCGATCCAGGTTTGCACGGTCTCGCGTTCGCGCTCGGACAGCGCCGGCTTGCCGCTCGATTTTGGCGGCATGCGATCGTCGTCCTGGGAAGAAGTGATGCGCCGCCAGGCCTCGCTCCGATCCGGTTCGCCTGGAACGAAGGCGGGGCCGTGATCTCGCGCGGCAGTCGAAGCTTCGGCGAGATCGAGTCGAAGCCCTTCTTTGCGCGCCTTGTCGTCAGGTCCGTGGCACGAAAAGCAGCGATCCGCAAGGATCGGCCGCACGTCGCGGTCGTAAGAAAGCGTGGGCCGCGGAACGGGCGCGGGTCCTTGCTGCGCCAGGAGGCAGAAGGCGGAGCACAAGAACGCCGTCGCGGCACGAAGCATGGGAGATGGGCTCATGCGCGTCGTGGATCATCGACCCCGTCGCGCGGCATGTCCACGGGCACGACGGCCTTGGCACCGTCAGATTTTCGTTCGTTTCCGCTGCGCCGAGACGGGGCACCGAGACGCTGCGCCGAGACGCTGCGCCGAGACGAGGCGCCGAGACGCTGCGCCGAGACGGGGCGCCGCCCGATCAGCGGCCCAGTTCGAGCAAGGTCCTGCCGGGGCCGGAGGCGGAACCCGCCTCGACTGCGAAGGAATCTCGCACGCGCTGCTGTCTCATCCCGAGCGCCAGGACCTGGAACTCGCCGTCCGAGAGCCAGGCGCGAAACTCTGCCTCGCCTTGTGTCATCGGCAGATTGCTCGTCCACACCGCCTTGCCAGCTTGGTCGAAGATCACGATCGAGACTCGGCTCGTGAAATCGCGAACGTCCTGCGTCTTCACCAGGATCCGGTGCAATGAACCCGGCAGCATGCGGATGTCGAGTTCGGTGAGGCCGCCACGCGGAATCTCCAGCGGCACTCGCGCCGGCGCGACACTCTCGGCCTGGACGAGCAACTCGTAACGGCCGGCCTCAACCGTCGGGGTGCGATAGCCGACGGCGTCCACTTCGACTTCGCCGAGGTCGCGGTTGCCGCTGCCGATCAGACGAACTGACGCGTTCGTCGGCGGCTCGTCGTCGACACCGAGCAATCGGCCGAATGCAGCGCCACCCAAGCGCACGACGAGAGTGCCGAGGTCGCGTGTTTCGCGGCCGCGCAGTGACATCGGCGGCTGCAGGTAGACGGGCATTTTCTCGCAGCGGACTTCCATCCGAACCTCGCCCTGCGGAATCCCGTCGACGCGGAAGGTGCCGTCGAGGCGCGTCGCATACTGCGCAAAGGCACCGGATGCATGGGTCATTCGCAGCGTCGCGGCGCACGCACGGCCGGTCTCGTCGCGCACACTGCCGAGCAATGTGGCGCGATCGAGAGCCTCTGCGGGCACGACGAATTCGACTGCGTCTCCGTCCACCGCGACGCCCTCGAGGTCGGCGTCGACAAAGGACTGCCATCCCGCGTCAGGTCGGCGCAGCGACAGGCTCACTTCTCCTGCGGGCAAACCCAGCAGGGTGAAGGCCCCGCCCTCACGCGTTTCGACGCCAAGTCCGCGGCTCTGGCCGCGCGGAGTCGCGAGCACGAGCCAACCGAGCAACGGGGTGCCGTCGTCGAGCCGCGCGGTCCCGTGCACGGCGCCTCGCCGCGCGGGGCCGAGCGTTGGGTTCCACTCGGTGGCGACATCGATTGCCACGGTGACGCGTGCGGTGGCGCGCTGCAGCGAGATGCCGTCCGATGCGAGTCCGAGTGCGGTCAACTCCACTTCGCCGACAGGAAGTCGGTCGAGGAAGAAGGAACCATCGACACCCGTGCGAGCCAGCCGTCCACCGATCGCCCGGCGGACGCCGTTCCAGACGAGGCACTGTGTTGCTGGACTGCCGTCTTGCAGGCGTGCGACACCGCGGACGACGCCACCGCCGTGCAGCCGAAGATGCACGACTGCTTCGCCGTCGCGTTGGACCGTCGTGCGCGTGCTCTCCAGCGCGTGGCCTGGTGCCACCGCGCGCACTTCGATGGGACCCTCAGGAAGCGCCGGGGAGCGGTAGTAGCCGTTGCCGTCCGTCCGCGTGGTCTGCGCCGGAAAGTTGCCGACCGTGCCCGGGCCGAACCACACGACGGCGCCAGGGACTGGCACGCCTTGTTGCGTCGCCACGGTTCCTGACACGCGCCCGTGATGTGGCAGCAGGCGGATCGTGACGGTGGCCGCCGTGGCGTCAGCGAGTTCCACCCGTTGTGGCGCGGAAGGCGCAAACTCGGCGTGGCGCGCTGCGATCTGCCTCCCGGCGCCAATGCCTCTCAACTCAAAGTGCCCATCGGTCGTGGTGCGTGCGCTGACGCGCGCCGTGCCAACCGCACTGAGTCCGAGCACGAGCACTTCGGCGCCGGCGATGGGTTGATCGTGATCGTCGACGACGATGCCGCAAACTGCCGGCAGGTACGGCAACACGAGCACGACAATCTGTCCATGGCCCGCGAGCAGGGTGACGCTGGCGCTTGCGCCGAGCGAGGTGCGGCATTCGTAGCGACCAGGAAGAAGCGAAAAGGCTGCTTCGCCGGCTTCGCTGGTCACCGCGCTCGCCTCGTCGAGTCGCGCATCGGCGACGAGCGGCGGGGCCACGATCACAGTGACGTTGGCCACGGGTTTGCCGTCTTCGTGGCGCACGCGCAGCAGCAGTTCTGTGGTCTCGATGCCCTGCGCGTCCGATTGCGATGCAACGAGTTGTCGCAGCAGATCGGCGTCCTCGTTGTTTGGTTCGATGTCCGCAGTGTCGATGTGCGCGACGTCACTCTGCCCGGTCGCGACGCCATCGAGCATCCCGTCAAACAGCTCGGGCGCGATGTCCGAGTCGTTCCACGCGGCCCATGCGAGCAGCGCCGCGAGCACGGCAACGGCGATTGCGATCGCGACCTGTTTCAAAGCTCTCGGACTTTATGAGTTGGATCTGGCTTGTCACCAGCCCAAGTCCTGGACCAGCCCGGGCAGTGCGACGTGGAGCCCTGCAACAAGGCGATGCCGTCGTCATGCAGGCGCATCGCCGGGCGGTGAGACCGGGTGTTCCGGTGCTTTCGTCAGCCGCGCAATCCTCGATCCCACGTACGCAAGAATCTCCGTTGCGTGCGCCGGTCGCGGAACTTGTCGGCGATCGAACGCACCAGCGCGCGGGCCGACGCATCGAGGCCGTTTTGCGCGAGCGCACGAAGGTGGAGCCCAAGTGGCAGGTCTGAGCTGGCGCATAGATCGAGCGCACGCTTGGCATAGAGCGCTTGATCGTCGTCGTCGCCGCGCTCCTTGCTGCGCGCAGCTTGCGCGAGATACATCGCTGCCTGCAGCGAGGGCAACCCGAGTTGCTCGACTGAGGCTTGCAGGTCTGCATCGGTCTCGCCCAGGCGGAACAAGTGGATCGAGGCAAGCGTGGTCCCAAGCGGATCGCTCGCTCTCTGCGCAAGCTCTCGGGCCGTGCGCAACTCCTGACGCGCGTCGTCGTCGCGTCCTTCGCGAAACGCGGTCTCGCCGAGGAAGATGCGTGCCCGCGCGGCGTAGGCCCAGAGCGCCAGCCGTTCGGCCTCTTGGATGCAGGCGCGCAAGTCCTTGGCGGCGTCGTCGTCACCCAACGCCGCGCGGAACTGGCCTCGATAGAGGCGCATTCGCATGTGCACGCGCGGGAGTCGTTTGGTCTGGCGGTCATCGACCTTGGCGAGGGTCTTGAGCGCGGTGGGGTAGTGGTGGCGAAGCGCCTCGAGTCGCGCCAGGTCGATCTGCAAGTGCCGCTGCCGCTCGATCTCCGCTTCGGGCAACAGCCGCAGTGCCACCTGCACGTGGCGCATTCCAGCCTCCGACGCACCGAGGTATAGCAGGATGCGGCCGTGCAGCGCATGCGCGTCGGCTGCGAGGGTGCGAGCGCGAGGATCATCGGGATCGCCGGCCTCGTCGAGCTCTTGGTGGGCGTTCTCGAGCAGCAGGATCGCCTGCATCATGTGGCCGAGATCGAAGGTCGCAGCGCCGAGCCCGGTCAATGCCTCGCCGCTCGACAAGCGGTCGCCGAGTTCGCGCGCGATCCCATCTGCGGCGCGGAACTGCTCCGCCGCTGCCTGCGGCTGTGATGCGTTGCGACGCGCGCGCGCCGACAGCAGCGAGATTCGCAACTGCGCGCTTTGCTGCACCTTGCCCTTGGGCAAGTGTTGAACATGAACGGCGAGGCGCGCGGCGATTCGCAAGCTCGTGCGACGGCTGCCGGCGCGAACGATCTCGGCGAGACCCAGCAACAAGGGCTCGATGCAGCCTTCGTGGTCGAGCGCCTGTGAACGATGCATGCCGATCTCGAGCGGCGGTTTGCCGCGCTGCTCGAACACTTCGGCGGCGCGGCGGTGAAGTGCCTGCCGTTCTTGCGGATCGATCTGTCGCAGCAACGCTTGCTGGAAGTCGCGGTGGCGGAACTCGACTTCGCCGGCCTGGGCGCGCACGACGCGGCCGCGGAACAACGACAAGGTCTCCAGCGCCTGCAACTCCGGGGCTCCAGTCAAGGCGACGAGATCCGACAATGCGCAACGCGGGCCGAGCACTGCCGCGGCCGCGAGCGTGCGACGGTGCGCCGCGGGCATGCGCAGCACACGTTGCTCGAACCGCTGCACATGGTGCGGCGCAGGCCGCAATTCGGTGCCCTGCTCGAGTCCGTGGTATTCGCCCGGCCGGCCAAACAAGGCGTCATTCTGCACGAGGTGCTCGAGCGCCTCGATCAGGTTGCCAGGGCTGCCGCTGAAGGTCGCGTGCGCGGCTTTCAGCGCCTCGTCCGGCGCGCGGCCGGTCGCGAACAACGCGCGGCCGAGTTGCTGGAATGCGGCTTCGTCGAGTCCGTGCAGGTCCATGCGCTGCATGCCTTCGGGCGGCTGCCAATCGGGGCCCGCGGTGACGAGCAGCAGCAGGTGCCTGCGCCCGAGGTCGCGCGTCAGTCGCTGCAACACGAGCCTGCCCGACGTGTCGAGGCGATCGGCTGCGTCGACGCGGATCACCAGCGCACGACCCTTCTTTGGCAAGGACAGCAGCGCGTTGGCGAGCCGGTTGGCGCGGATCTCGGGCTCTTCCTGGCTGTGGCCTGAAGCAACCGCGATCAAGGCCCGCGCGTCGTCGTCGTCGCAGTCGAGTTCTTCGCGCGCGCGCGCCTCTGCGCGGGCCGATGCCTGCGGCGAATCGCGGCCGTCGCCGTGGAGCAGCCAGTCGAGCAAGGCGCTGGCGAAGGGCTCCGCGTGGCCGAGACCTGGATCCGCCTGGCCGCCGAAGTAGACGAAGCCGAGTTCCTTCTGCAGCCATTGCGTCATCGCCTCGTCGAGCAAACGACGACGGCCAATGCCTTGCGGGCCACTGACGCACAACGCGCGGCCCTTGCCCGAACGCGCCGCCGCGGCGTGGCGTTGCAGCACGGACAGTTCGTCCTTCCGGCCGAAGAAGGGCGTCTCCGCCGGCCGTCGCATGCGTTGCAGTCGGCGGCCCGACGCGAGCGCTGGCGCACGCGCCTCGTGTTCTTGCCACCAGTCCGATGATTCGCCTTGTTGCAGGATCTTGGCGACGGTCGCTGCATCGTGGGGTCGCGCGGCGGGGTCCTTCTGCAGCAGTTCGAGCAATAGCCGCTCGAGCAAGGGCGAGATGCGAGGCCGCCAATGAGACGGCCGCGCCGGCGTTTCGTGCAGGTGGGCGTGAATGACTTCGTCGGCGGACAAGCAATGCGAGAATGGGTGTTTCCCCGTCGCAACTTCGAACAGCACCACGCCGAGCGCGTAGAGGTCGCTCTGTGGCCCGACGGCGCGACCTTGCAGCGCCTCGGGTGACGCATAGGCAACGCTGCCGCCGACTGCGCGACTGCCCGACGAAGTGCCGCGAACGCCGCCGCTGCTCGATCCGCTGGTGCCCGCGCTGCCGTGGCCGCCGCCATCGCCGAACGGACGCGCAAGGCCGAGGTCGACGACCTTCACGTCGCCTTGCTCCGTCAGCACGAGGTTCTCGGGCTTGACGTCTCGATGCACGACCCCGTGTCGATGCAGGGCCTGCAGGCCGAGCGCCGCATCGCGACCGATTCGGCGCGTCAGATCCTCGACCGGCGGCCCTTGTTGCAACAAGAACTTGCGCAGCGTCGTGCCGCGCACGAGTTCCATCACCAGATACGTCGCTTCGAGCCCGAGCACCGACAGCGTCTCGACGCCAAAGATCGCCGCGATGTTGGCGTGGCGCACGCTCTGTCCCAGTTGCCCCTCCGCGAGAAAGCGCGCCTTGGCCTTCGGATCCTGCAGCCGATCCTGGCGCAAGAACTTCACCGCTACTTCGGCGCCTTCTTCGAGCCCGGCATAGGGTGACGAGAGTCGTGCGCGGTAGACGGTGCCGGACGAGCCACTGCCGAGTTCTTGCAGCAGTTGGAATCTGCCGGGCAGCAGCACGCCTGGGTGCGCCGCATGGCGAAGTGCGGCGGGCGGCAGGTGCGCGTCGCTGGTCAGGTTGTCGCCTTGTTCGGGCACGAGATCAGCGTTGGGGAGGGCGCAGTCGAAATCAATGAGGGCGGACCTTGGCGTGGCACTCTTCTGTGTCGCTAGTTCGGTTTCGTGCCAGTGGCGTGCTCCAGCATTGGCCGCGATCCAGCCAAGCGCTCGGCAGCAGGGCTCGGCATCGAGACGCCTCGCTCCCGCTTGCGCCCCGCGACGCATCGCGCCACGCTCCCCAAACCTGCGATGCCGATCCGCCTCTACAACTCGCTGACCCGACGTCTCGACGAACTGCGTCCGCTCGAGCCGGGCAAGGTCACGATGTATCACTGCGGGCCGACGGTCTACAGCAGCCCGCACATCGGCAACTTCCGCAGTTTCTTGTTCGCGGACGTGCTGCGGCGCTTCGTCGAGGATCAGGGCTACCAGGTCACGCAGGTCATGAACGTGACCGACGTCGGGCACCTGACCAACGACGACATCGAGTCCGGCGAGGACAAGATGGAGGCGGCGTCGAAGAAGACTGGCCGCACGGCTTGGGAGATCGCCAAGCAGTACGAGGACGAGTTCCACGAGTGCCAGCGCCTCCTGCACGTGCGGATGCCGCACCACATGCCGCGGGCGACGGACTTCATCGCGCAGATGGGCGTGATCATCGACGACCTGCTGGCAAAGGGCGTCGCGTACCAGGTCGACAACGGCGACGTCTACTTCGAGATCGCGAAGTTTCCCGACTACGGCAAGCTGTCGGGGAAGGTCATCGACGAACTCGAGGATGGCGCGCGCGTCGCGGTCAACGAGAAGAAGAAAGACCCGCGCGACTTCGCGTTGTGGAAGACGGACCACAAGCACCAGATGCAGTGGGACGCGCCCTTCCGCTCAGGCCTGCGCGGCTTCCCGGGCTGGCACATCGAGTGTTCGGCGATGTCCAGCCACTACCTCGGCCACCAGATCGACATCCACACCGGCGGCGAGGACAACATGTTCCCGCACCACGAGTGCGAGATCGCGCAAAGCGAGGCGCACACGCACAAGCAGTTCGTGTCGATCTGGATGCACGCGCGGCACCTGCTCGTCGACAACAAGAAGATGAGCAAGAGCCTCGGCAACTTCTTCACCGTGCAGGACGTGTTGAAGAAGGGCTACACCGGGCTCGAATTGCGTTTTGCGCTCGTGCGCGGCCACTACCGACAGCAGCTCAACTTCACGTTGAAGGGCCTCGACGAGGCGCGTGCGGCGATCGCGCGCGTGCAGCAGTGTCGGCAGCGGCTCGTGCGCATCCGCTTGGGTCACGAGTCTGCGGGTGCCGCGGATCTCACGGCCGCGACCGCGCAGGCGGACGCGAAGTTCACCGCGACGATGCAGGAGGACCTCAACGTCAGCGAGGCGCTCGGCGTCGTGTTCGAGTTTGCGTCCGAGTGCAACAGGGCGCAGCCAACCGCTTCGTCGTGCCAGCAGGCGCTGCGGTTCTTCGCGCGCGTCGAGGATGTGCTCGCGTGTTTTGGCCAGGAGCCGATGGCAGTCGAGGACGGCGCGCCAGCGGAGTTGCAGGCCTTGCTGCAGCAGCGCCAGGACGCCAAGAAGAAGAAGGACTGGGTTGCGGCGGACGCCGTCCGTGACCAGATCGCGCGCGCCGGCTGGAAGATCGTCGACACGCCGCAAGGCGCGCGGTTGGAGAAGGTCTGACGGCGCGTGGCGGCCGGCGCGTGGTCGCAATGGCCGATGGCATCGAGGTTTGCACGGCAATCTCCGCGAATCGATCCCTGTGCATCGGGCGGACCGTTTTCGTGGGGGTCGTAAATTGGTCCGGACTTTTTTACGATGCTTGCGAAAATGGTCCTGTCCCCTGACGACGAACTGGAGGTCCTTGCCGAGGGTTTTCCGGACGAAATCGAGCCCGTGCCGCGTCGCCTCGGGGTGACGCTCGCGAGCCACTTCGACGAGTATCGTCAGATGATCCTGCTTGCCGGACCGCGGCAGGTCGGCAAGACGACGTTCTGTCGTTCGCTGCCGCAGCCACTGCGCTACTTCACCTACGACGACGCAGAGGATCGCGCGTTGATCGTGAGCGGGCCCAAGGCCGTCGCTGCGCACCTCAGCCTCGATCGTCTCGTCGCAGGCCGCCCGACGGTCGTGTTCGACGAGATGCACAAGCACGGCAAGTGGAAGCAGTTCTTGAAGGGCTTCTTCGACCTCTACGGGGCGCGCGTGCGCATCGCGGTCACGGGCAGTTCGCGCCTCGATGTCTACCGCCGCGGCGGCGACAGCCTGATGGGGCGCTACCTGCTCTACCGGATGCATCCGTTCTCCGTGGGGGAGTTGCTGCGTCCGCGCGAACTCGCGGCGCCGCTGTGCAAGCCGATGCAACTCGACGACGCGCGCTACACGCGGCTGTTGCAGCACGGCGGCTTTCCGGAGCCGTTCTTGCGCGATCGCCGATTCGTCACGCGTTGGCGCGAGCTGCGTCGTCAGCAACTCGTGCGTGAAGACGTCCGCGACCTCGCGCGCGTACAGGACCTTGCGGAGCTCGAGGCGTTGGAGATCCTGCTGCGATCGCGCTCGGGCTGCTGCCTGTCCTACTCTGAGCTCGCCAACGCGGTGCGAGTGTCGGTCGACACGTCGAAGCGCTGGGTCGAACTGCTCACGTCGCTACACCACGGGTTCCTTGTGCGGCCGTGGTTCCGCAACGTGACCAAGTCGCTGCGCAAGGAGCCCAAGTGGTATCAGACCGACTGGGCCAACATGACCGACCCGGGCCAGCGCGCCGAGACCTTTGTCGCGTGCCACCTCAAGAAGGCAGTCGACACGTGGGAGGACCTCGGGCTCGGCTCCTTCGAACTGCGCTACCTGCGCGATAAGGAGAAACACGAGGTCGACTTCTGCGTCATCCGCGACGGCGAGCCGTGGTTCCTCGTCGAGGCGAAGCGTTCCGACGGTTTCCTGTCGCCCTCGTTGCATCGCTTCCAGCGCCAGATCAAAGCCCCGCACGCGTTCCAGGCGGTCGTCGAGATGCCCTACGTCGACGCGGACCCGTTCTCGCGCCACGATCCGTGCGTCGTGCCCGCGTCGACGCTGTTGTCGATGCTGCCGTGACGGCAGGCGTGGGCTCGTGCCATGATGCGCGTCTCGTGATCCCTCCCTCTGCGACGCCACCCGCAGGCGATTCCGAACGGCCGCCGCTCGGCAGTTGGGCCAGGACCTACGCGCTCGTCTGCGCGTGCGCCATGCTCGTCATTGCGCTGCTGTGGTGGTTGTCGATCGCCTTCGAGCCGGGGCGCACGGCATGAACTGGGTCGCATGGGCGGTGTTCGCCGTCGTCACGCTCTACACGATCTGGGACGGCGTCCGGCGGACGGCGGGCGCCAAGACGATGGACGCCTTCTTCGCGGCCGGACGATCGATTCCGTGGTGGGCAGCGGGCCTGTCGGTGATGGCGACGCAGCTGTCGGCGATCACGTTGATCGGCGGCGTCGGCATGGGCTACGAAAACGGGCTCGAATGGGTGCAGTTCTACTTCGCGTTGCCGTTCGCGATGGTCGTGCTGTGCGTGTGGTTCGTGCCGATGTACCGCAAGAGCCCGGTGCTGACAGCCTATGAGTTCTTGGAACGCAGGTTCTCGCCGTCGACGCGCGCGCTGACGAGCCTGGCGTTCTTGCTGTCGCGCTGCCTCGCGTTCTCGGTCGTGCTCTACGCGCCCGCGGTCGTCTTCTCGGCGATGACGGGCCTCGACATCACGGTCACCGTTTGGGTCACGGGCTTGCTGACGACGGCCTACACGGTGGTTGGCGGCGTTGGCGGCGTGGTTTGGACCGATGTGAAGCAGATGGTGATCATCGTGCTCGGCATCGCCGCGTGCCTTTGCACCTTGCTCGTCGATGTCGCGGGGGAACTCGGACTTTCGGGTGCGCTGAGGGCGCTCGGCGCCGCCGGCAAGCTCAATGCCGTCGAGGCGCATGATGCGGTCTGGACCTACGCACCTGCCTTCGTCGGCGAGAGCGCGAAGGGATCGTTCTGGGCCGACAAGTACAACCTGTGGAACGGGTTGTTCGGCACGTTCTTCTTGTTCTTGAGCTACTTCGGTTGCGACCAGTCGCAGGTGCAGAGCATCTTGACGAGCAAGTCGCAGGACGCCTCGCGGCGGGCCTTGTTGCTGTCCGCTTTCACCAAGGTGCCGCTGCAACTCATCGTGCTGTTGCTCGGTTGTTTGCTGTTCGTGCATCGCGCGGCCGGCGAGGAGCCACTGCTCTACGACCCGGCGCACGAGGCACGCGCCGAGGCGTTGCAGGGCCCCGCCCGCGTGCGCTTCGAGGCGGCGCGCCAAGAACACACGGTGGCGAGCGCGGAGCGAAAGGAGCGGATGGCAGACGTCGCGGCGGGCGGCCAGCAGGGCGAGAATGCAGTCGGTCCCTACCGCGCCGCGACGCAGCGCGCGGCCGCTGCGCGGAAGGCCGCGCGCGACGCGCTTTTTGACGACGAGCGTGCGGTCGCAAGCTTGCGCGGAGAAGAGTTCAAGACGCCGGGCGACAGCAACTACGTGTTTCCGCGCTACCTGTTCGCAGAGATGCCGAAGTTGCTGCTCGGTCTGTTGGTCGCCGCGATCTTCGCGGCCGCGATCAGCAGCGCCGCGGGCGCGCTCAGTTCTTTGACTGCCGCGACCATGGTGGACTTCTACCGTCGCTGGCTCGCGCCCACGGCAAGCGAGCAGAGTTCCTTGCGGATGAGCAAGGTGGTGATGGCTTGCTGGGGAGTTGCCGCGACAGCCGCAGCCGTGCAGTTTGGCGACGGTCCCTTGCTCGAGAAGGTCAACGAGGTCGGCTCGTTCTTCTACGGCAGCATCCTCGGCGTGTTCGTGCTCGCACTCGCAGTGCCGCGCGCCGGTGGTCGTGCCGCTACTGCTGGCTTGCTGACGGGGCTCTCCGCGATCGCCCTCGTGCACGCGACGATGCAGTTTGCGTTCTTGTGGTACAACCTGATCGGTTGCGTCGTGTGCGTCGCTACCGGAGCGCTGATTGCGATCGTCGCGCCGCGGCGCGTCTGACCTGCAACGCAAGGCGCCTCACTGTGCCGCGTCGACCTTTGCGCGCTTGCTGCGGAAGTGGCCGTAGGCGCCAAACGCCGTGAAACCGACGAATAGCGCAAGCGGCATCGGGTGCCGGCCAGGGCTCTCGTGGTGGCCAAACCAGTCGACGAACTGCGGTTCTTCGAGGATCAGCACGCCCGACACGTGGCCGAGGATCCCGCCGCCGAGCCACACGATCCACTTGTGGCTCTGCATGATCTTCGACAGCAGCACGCTGCCCCAGATCACCATCGGGATCGACAGTCCGATCCCGAGCGCCGCCATCCCGAGATGTCCTTCGGCCGCGCCGGTGACGGCGAGCACGTTGTCGATGCTCATCGACACGTCGGCGAGGATGATGACCCGGATCGCATCGCGCAGGTTGCGGCCCGCGCGCACCGAGTCGGACTCGCCGCCGCCGTTCTCCACCGGTCCGTGATGCTGCGGCGCGAGCAGTTTGTAGGCGATCCACAGCAGCAGCGCGCCGCCAGCGGCGCGCAGGTAGGGGACCATGAACAGCCACGACGCGATCGCCAGAAAAAAGATGCGCAGCGCAACCGCGCCAAACGTGCCCCACTGGCGGCCAAGCCGCTGCTCCTTTGGCGGCAGGATGCGCACCGCCATCGCGATGACGATGGCGTTGTCACCGGCGAGCAGCAGGTCGAGGAGAATGATGCTGCCGAGCTGGAGCAGCCAGTTTGGCTCTTCTAGGAATGCGAGCATGTGGTTCGCAGCGCCGCTGCGCCGCCTGCAATCAGTCCGTGACGCGCTCGCGGAATTCCTTCGTCTCGGTCTCGATGCGGACCTTGTCGCCGACGTCGCACAGCAGCCCGACCTTTACCTTGGCGCCGTTCTCGAGCACCGCGTCCTTCTGGCCGGAGCCGCCCTTCATCGGCGGCGCAGTCTCGGTGATCTTGAGGATCGAGAACCGTGGCGGCTGCACGGCCACGAGCTTGCTGTCGACGTAGAGACCCTTGTAGCTGTCGGTCGGCCAATACAGCGCGTCCTCGGCCGCCGCGACCGCGCAGCGGACTTCGTCGCCCGAGTCGTTGTAGAAGACCTCCTCCTGGCCATCGCGGTAGGAGTGCGTGAGATCGACCTCTTCTTTGTCGAGCACTTCCCACTTCGAATCGGTGTGCTCCTTGAGTTCCGTCATGCGGCCGGTCTCCAGGTCCTTGATCTGAAGCTGAACGAAGGCGCGGCGATCGTTGCGAAGGATGTTCCACCAAATCACGGTGGCCATGCGGCTTTCGTAGCGGACGAGGGTGCCGGGGCGGAGTTCCAGTGCAGAGACTTGCATGTTGGGGCGAGGATGTTGGCAGAAGGCGGCGAGGGAGGCAACAGGGGACGGGGGCATGAAGGTCGCGCGGGTTGCTGGCCAGATCGTGCCAATGCGCGATGCGGATGCGCGACGGCTCGCTTGACCGCGGCGCAGAACCCTCCGACGCTGCTCAGGTCAGAGCCTCACGCGCGGGAGTGCATCTGAGCTGGTGTTCGGCCTGGTCTTCAAAACCTGTGGGGGGTCGCCTTGAGTGGCTCCCGGTGGGTTCGATTCCCATGCACTCCCGCCATTCTTTTTCGCGTGCCGCTGCTGCTCCGTCGCCCGGCGACGAAGCGAAGGCGACGCAATCCAGGACCTCCGGGTCGGCGGCAAGCAGGATTCGTTGCGATCCTGAATGAACGCCGCCAGCATCGCGTCGCCGCCCGCGATCAGCGTCGACGAGGCTGCCCTTCGCTGACCGACGCCGTGGCAATCGCAAACTCTGCCACCACCGGCAGGTGGTCCGAGCCCACATCCGGGCCCAGTTCTCGGCGCGTGACCACGAGGTCCTCCGACACGAGCACGTGGTCGATCGGGATGCGCAGCAGTGCCGGGAGCACGGCAGGCCAGGAGCCCTGAAAGCCAAATCCTTCGCAACCGTCGCGCATCGAAGAGTCGGCGAGCAACCGACGAAACGCGGCGCTCCACTGCGTCGCATTGAGATCGGCAAGCACGACGCGCGAACGTGGCAGTCGCGCCAGTTCGCCAACGAGTTGTTCGAATCCGAGGTTGCGCGCGGCGGAGTAGTCCTTCGAGATCGGCGGCACCGGGTGCGCGGCGCCGATGCCGATGCGCGCGCCGTTGACTTCGACGACGGCGAACACCGCCTGAGCGATCGGCGAGCCGAGCGTCGTGCGGCGCGCTTCCTGCAACGGCAATCGGCTGAATAGCGCGATGCCGAACGGGTCCGCTTGCACCGCCTCGATCGCGTGCGGATAGCGAGCGCGAAGTGGCTCGAGCGCGCGCTGATGCAGCGGCGAGTATTCGAGCACCGCGAAGACATCAGGCTGCTCTCGTTCGATCCACTCGCAGAGTCGTTCTGGCGTGGGATTCTCGACGCTGGCGTTGGCGACGATGGCGCGCAGCGTCGTTGATTGACTGGCGCCGGTCGGCGCGACCGGCAGGTAGAGCGGCGACAGCCGGTGGCCGCACAACGCAGCGCCGAAGAGCATCACCAGCGCGGCGAACTTCCGCCCGAGCAGAGCGAACAACAAGGTCGCTGCGGCGAGCGTCAGGGCGCACGGCATCGCAAAGTGCGTCGTCAAGTCGAGCAGCCAATGGTCCGCGGCCCAGTGGGGCAGCACGGAAAGGACCAGCACCGGAGTCGAGATCGTCCACAGCCAGCGCGATAGGGTCCGTCCGAGACTGGCAGCGGGTGGGAGGGACAAGGCTTCGGACGGCATGCGGGCACTCGACCCAAAACTCCACGAGCGCGCCAGCGTCGGCAGTCCCATGGTGGAACCACGCCCATCGGCTTTGCATGATCCTCGCCCGATGTCGATGCCCAACCCGCCTGCGCGCCACAAGGTGCTCGCTGACCTGCGCACCTTCGTTGCGCAATGGTTTCGCGACGGGCGCGAGGACGGGCTTGCCGAAGAGACGCCGCTGGTGACTTCTGGCATCGTCGACTCGGCCGGCGTGGTCGAGGTCATCGAGTTTGTCGAGCGGCAGTTCGCGGTGACGATCCGCGACGAGGACGTGTCGCTGCAGAACTGCAATACGCTGGGGGGCTGGGCAGACCTCGTCTCGAGTCGCTTGCCCGGAGCCTCTCGCGCTGGCGTCAAGGAGCCTTGAGGGGGATGGTTTGCTGGTCGCCCGCCGCATTCTTTCCCCTCGCATCAATGGTCTCCTTCGCTACCCTGCTCGCCTGAAAAATCCGATCGCGGCGCCGTGTCGAACCTGCTTCTGCCAATCCTAGTGTTCTCAGTCCCGGTGCTGGCCATCGTCCTGTTGGCCCTCTCCGGCCGCCGGCTTTCGGGCTCGTGTGGCGGGATGAACAAAGACGGCAGCTGCCAGCGTTGCGGCAAGACGGCTTCGGATGGACCTGCAAACCACGACGGCCGCTCCTGCTCGAACTGAGCAAGGGCGTCGCGACAGACTCTCCCCAGGACTCCTGATGACGACCCATACGATCCGTCGAGGTTTCGACGTCCGCTTGAGCGGGCGGCCAGAACTCGCGCTCGTCGACGCGAGCGAACCGCAGTTCGTCGCAGTCGAGACAGCAGAGTTTTTAGGCATCAAGCCCAAGGTGCTGGTGAAGGAAGGCGCGCGCGTCACGACGGGGCAACCGCTGTTCCTCGACAAGCGCGATCGCACGACGACGTGGTGTTCGCCCGCGACCGGCACGGTCGAGAAGGTCGAACTCGGCGCCCGGCGGTTCTTGCTGCGCGTGGTGATCCGAGTCGACGCGAAGGAAGAGTTCTACGCCTGCCCACGGGCGCCAAAGGACGCGACGCGCGCGCAGATGGCGGCAGCGTTGCAGGGCGCAGGTCTTTGGCCGCTACTGGTCCAGCGTCCGATTGGCAGGATGCCGGCGATCGACATCGAGCCGGTCGCGATCTTCGTGAACGGCATGGACACGGAGCCGCTCGCGTCCGACCCATCCTTCGCGACGCGTGGACAGAAGGACAATCTGCAGGCTGGCGTCGACGCGCTGAAGCGCCTGACGACTGGCAAGGTCTACGTCGCGTTGCGCGCAGGCGGAGAGCACAACGCCGACCTGCGTTCGCTCAGCAACGTCGACGTCCATGAGTTCTCGGGTCCGCATCCAGCGGGCCTCGTCGGAACGCACATCGCTCACATCCGTCCTCTAAAGCAGAGCGAGAAGGCGATCGCAGTTCGGGCTCAAGACGTCGCGCGGATCGGCGAGTGGGCGCGGACGGGTCGCTATCCGGCGCGTTGCGTCGTCGCAGTCGGCGGCAGCGAGGCACCGGCGCGCAAGTACTTCCGGATTCGCCAGGGCGCGCCGATCGCGGCTGTGCTCGGCGGACAAGCGCCAACGGGCGACGTTCGCATCCTCGCTGGCACCGTGCTCAACGGCACTGCGCTGGCAGGCGACGCGTGGCTGCCCTTCCGCGCCGCAACGATCACCGTGATGCAAGAGGGAGCCGGTCGCCGCGATTTGTTCGGCTGGGCCTTGCCGCAGTTCGGCAAGCTGAGTGCGAGCCGCAGCGTGTTCAGTTGGATGTTCCCGAACCAAGAACACGAAGTCGATGCGCGATTGCACGGTGGCCATCGGCCGATCGTGAACATCGGCAGTTGGGAGAGCGTGACGCCGCTCGACCTCCACCCGAGCTATCTCATCCGCGCGATCTTGGCCAACGACATCGAGGAGGCCGTCAAGCTCGGCCTGCTGGAAGTGACCGAGGAAGACCTCGCGCTGTGCACGTTCGTTGATCCGTGCAAGACCGACGTCGGCGCCATCATTCGCCAAGGCCTTGACATGTTCGAGAAGGAGGGCTGAGCCGTGCAGTTCTTGCGCAACCTCATCGAGAAGCAAAAGAAGCTCTACCACGAGCCCGGCAGCAAGCTGCACAAGGTGTGGCCGCTGTTCGACGCCTTCGAGACCTTCTTGTTTGCGCCCGAGCACCGCGCCGGCAAGGTCGGCGTGCACGTTCGCGACTACGTGGACCTCAAGCGCGTGATGAACACCGTCATCATCGCGATGCTGCCGTGCCTGTTGTGGGCGATCTGGAACACCGGCGTGCAGCACTTCGCCGCGATCGACGGCCTGGTCAAGACCGGCAAGCTCGCGGCTGACGCCTATGTGCAAGGCTGGCTGCAGTCGTTCTTCCCGCCAAACGTCGCTGCTACGACCGCGTTCGACAATGTGATCTTCGGCCTGCAACGGATGCTGCCGATCTTGATCGTCAGCTACGGCGCCGGACTTGGCATCGAGATGATGTTCTCGGTGATCCGCAAGGAGGAGGTCAGCGAAGGCTATCTGGTCTCCGGCATGCTGATCGCGCTGATCGTCCCGGCGTCGATCCCGCTGTGGCAACTCGCCATCGGCGTCGCGCTCGCCGTCGTCCTCGGCAAGGAGGTGTTCGGCGGCACGGGCATGAACATCTTCAACCCAGCGATGCTGGTGCGCGCGTTCTTGTTCTTCGCGTTCGCGGCGCAGATGTCGGGCGACATGGTGTGGGTGGCCGGCAACGGCGGCGCCGCCAACGTGCCCGGCTTCCTCGTCGACGGCTACTCGGCCCCGACCGCGCTCGCGGTCGTCAAGGTCGCGACCGGCAACGCCAGCGAGGCGCTCGCGGCCTACGGCAACGGCGTCTACAGCCACGAGAACTTGTTCTTCGGCAACATCCCGGGCAGCGCGGGCGAGATGAGCAAGCTCGCAGTGTTGCTCGGCGCGTTTTGGCTGGTCCTCACCGGCGTCGGTTCGTGGCGCGTGATGGCTGGTGGCGTGATCGGTCTGTTAGCCAGCGCCTTCCTCATCAAGACGATGAGCGGCGCCGCGACCGGCCCGATTTCGCTCGAGCCCTATGAGCAGCTGCTCTGCGGCGGCTTCCTGTTCGGCATCGTCTTCATGGCGACGGACCCTGTGTCCTCGCCAGAGACCGCGACGGGCAAGTGGATCTACGGCGCGTTGATCGGCTTCGTGACGATCCTCGTCCGCACGATCAATCCGGCCTACCCCGAGGGCACGATGCTCGCGATCCTGCTGTTGAACGCGTTCGCGCCGACCATCGACCACTTCGTCATCTCGGCCAACATCAAGCGGAGGCTCGCACGCGCATGAACACGAGCAGCAATGGTTACGTGATGGGATTCGCCATCGGCGTCTGCGTCATCATCAGCGCCGCGCTCGCGGTGACGGCAAACTCGCTGAAGCCGATCCAAGACGAAGCCGCAGAGTTCGACCGCCAGAAGAACGTGATGGTCGCCGCTGGTCTCGTCGAGACGGGCGACACGCGCTCGGCGGATGTGCTGAAGAAGCTCTACGTCGATCGCGTGCAAGAAGCGGTCGTCAACACCAAGTCCGGCGAGGTCCTCACCGGAAAATCCGCCAAGGACGCCGCGCAGATGAACAAGGACGCAGCAGCGGCTGACCCAAGCGACAAGGGCGCTGCCAACCGCTTCCGCGTCGTTGCGACGACCAAGGGCGCGGATGGCAAGATCGAGGCGGTCGTGCTGCCGATTTCCGGCAAGGGCCTGTGGTCGACGATCTATGGCTACCTCGCGCTCGAAGGCGACCTGGAGAAGGTGCGCGGCGTGACCTTCTACAAGCACGGTGAGACCCCGGGTCTCGGCGGTGAGTGCGAGAACCCGGTGTGGTGCGCGCAGTGGAAGGGCAAGTCGATCCGCGGCGAGGGGAAGAAGCTCGTCGGCATCGAGGTCAAGAAGGGCAAGGTCGATCCGACGATCCCCTACGACAAGGCGCACCGGGTCGATGGCCTGTCGGGCTCGACGATCACTTGCAATGGCATCAACCGGTTCGTGCTCGCGGACCTGACGGCGTTCGAGGGTTACCTCGCGACGCTCAAGAACTGAGGCAGGACGGAGAAACCACCATGACGGCCACCGCAACCCCGGCACTCAAGAAGTCCTCCCTGTTCGGGAAGGAAGAGCTCAAGGTCATCAAGGACCCGCTCTGGGACAGCAACCCGATTGCGTTCCAGATCCTCGGCATCTGCAGCTCGCTCGCCGTGACGACGCGCCTCGACAAGGCGCTCGTCATGGGCATTGGCGTCACGTTGGTGACGGCGTTGAGCAACGTGATGATCAGCTGCATCCGCAACTTCATCCCGAACAAGATCCGCATCATCGTCCAGCTCGTCATCGTGTCGGGCGTGGTGATCGTGTTCGACCAGTTCCTGCGGGCCTACATGTTCGACCTCAGCAAGCAGCTGTCGGTCTTCGTCGGGCTCATCATCACGAACTGCATCGTGATGGGTCGCCTCGAGGCTTACGCGATGGGCAATCCGCCGTGGCGGTCGTTCCTCGACGGCATCGGCAACGGCTTGGGCTACTTGTGGATCCTCGCCGTCGTCGGCTCCATCCGCGAGATCTTCGGTTCGGGCAAGTTGCTCGGCATGCAGGTCGTGCCGCAGTCGATGTACGACGCCGGCTACGTCAACAATGGCTTGATGGTGCTGGCCCCCGGCGCCTTCTTGTTGCTCGGTGTGATCGTGTGGATCCAGCGCTCGATCTCGGGCTACTCGGAGAAGTGAACCATGATCTCGATGCTCGCTTCCTTCAGTGACGAATCGCTCGCGAGCGTGCTGCTGCGCTCGGTCTTCGTCGAGAACATCCTGCTGTCGTTCTTCCTTGGGATGTGCAGCTACCTCGCGGTCAGCAAGCGCGTCGATTCCGCGATTGGCCTCGGCATCGCGGTGATCTTCGTGCAGGTGCTGACGGTGCCGATGAACTGGGCGCTGCAGACCTATGTGCTCGGCGAGGGCGCGCTGGCTTGGGCTGGCTTCCCCGAGAGCGACCTGAGCTACCTGCAGTTCCTCACGTTCATCGCGTCGATCGCCGCCGTGACGCAAGT
>SXGT01942454.1_pt1 | contig 28677 bp, 21 predicted proteins | sample 3176221 | NCBI WGS metagenome assembly SXGT01 (sample SAMN11356862, study PRJNA531348) | freshwater metagenome | isolation source: freshwater sample F1-120 | place: China: Fuxian Lake, Yuxi | collected 2017-12-25 | reverse complement strand
GTCGAGTTCCACCTCACTCACACTCCAAGGTTTTTCAAGTCCCAAAATCTGCTGATACAATTCGATATCCCGCATCGGCTCGCTCTCCTTTGGCCAGCCGTTTTAGACCGAATTCTACCCACGGAAAAGCCGGAAGGACCATTTTTTTATCCGACGGATATTTCCAGTACCACCAGTTGTTCCCGCAGCCGCCGCCGGGCCCGATGCAGACGGGCCTCGATCGCGCTGTGGCTGATTCCCAGGTGGGTGGCAATCTGGCCGTAGTGCCAATTCTCCGTGTACTTGAGCAGCAGGATCTCGCGGTCCCTGGCGGCAATCCGCCCCAGCGCCTGCCGCACCAGGGCTTGCCGTTCGTCCGACAGCAGCCAGCCGAGCGGCTCCTGGATGCTGTGGCCGGAGTGGCCATTTTCGTGAGGCCGCTCGTGCCGATTTTCGTAACTTGTTTGCAATCGCCGCCGCCGCCCGCACTTTCGCCGGTAGAGCAGGGCCTGGTGCACCGCCAGGCGATACAGCCAGGGGGCCAACTTGGCGATGTCCGCCAGCGGAGCCGCCTGCCGCACCGCGGCCAGGGCCACCTCCTGCATCACGTCGTCCACCGCCTGCCGCTCCCGCACGCGGGCAAGCACGATGGTTCGCAGCCAGCGGTCATGCTGGGCGAGGGCGGCTGGCCAGTCGATGGCGGTTGAATTCGTCACGCAGGAACAACCCAGGAAGTGGACCCCGCGGTCTGTCGCTCCGTCAGGGAGTAAGGTTTCCGACCGGGCGATTTTCTTGCCTGAAAATCAGCCTTTGCGCCGTCAGAAGTATCCAGGCAGTTGCCGTAAGTTGTTATTCCAATGGAGCTTGTAAAAAATTGATGCGCTCTATTTTCAAGACAGCATTGGAGGGAATTCTACTTTTCCAAAAAGTAGATGTCCCCATTATGGGATTCGCCGACCCATGTTAAGTATCGGGGCTAGGAGTGGACGGGGAGTTTTTCGCGGCGGAGACTCTCACCACTTGAGCCCATAGAACTCGATCGCTGTTTCGCCCATCATCATGCCCCGCTCCGTCGCGGTGTATGGAGCCAGCAGGTCGTCGGCTGCTCCCTTCCAGCGCTCGTAGGAGCCGGCGAGGAGGCAGACCGGCCAGTCGGAGCCGAACATGCACCGCTGGGGGCCGAAGCACTGGATGGCGTGCTCCACGTACGGCTTCAGGTCGGCGATCCGCCAGGTGTTCCAGTCGGCTTCGGTGATCAGGCCGGAGATTTTGCAGTACAGGTTCGAGAATTTTGCCGCCGCGGACAGTTCCCGCTTCCAAGCATCGATTTCGCCGTGTTTGATCCGCGGCTTCGCGCAGTGGTCCAGCACCAGCTTCAAATCCGGCAAGCGGGCGGCGACGGCCGGGGCGTGTCGCAGGTGGCGGGCGAAAAAGAGCAGGTCGAACGGAACCGCGTGTTTCTCCAGCACGGCCAGGCCACAAAGCACATTCTCGCGAATGATGAAGTCATCATCCGGCTCATCCTGCGTCACATGCCGGATGCCGACGAACTTGGGGTGGTCCTTGAATTCAAGCAGTTGCCGCTCGCAGTCCGGGCTGGGCAAATCCACCCAGCCGACGACGCCGGCGATGAACTCATGCTGCTCCGCCAGCGCGAGCGCCCAACGGTTCTCCGCCAGATCGTGTTGCGTTTGCACCACCACCGTCTTTTCGATGCCCGTGGCCTTGAGCAATGGCGCAAGGTCCGCCGGCAGAAAGTCCCGCTTGATTGGCGCCAGGAGCGGAGCATCGAGCCAGCGGTAGTTGAACGGTTGGGTGAGTTGCCAGAGGTGGTGGTGGGAGTCGACTGTCATGGTCTGAATGACGAAACTCGAATGGCGAATGACGAATGAATGCAGAAGAATCTTGTGTCCGTTTTCTCATTCGCCATTCGTCATTCGAATTTCGAATTTTTCTCACTCCATCCTCACGCCAATATGCAGCAGCACGTTCGCGTACCGCTGCTGGTCGGCGGTTTGAATGGTTAGGACGTGGTCCAGCGTCGCGACCTCTTCGTAGAACTTCCATTTTTCAATCGGGTCGAGCGTCAGCTTGAGTCCTGCCGCCTTAATCGCCGCCCGATACTGCGCCCACGCCGGCGGTTCGGCTGTCAGTGCATACGGGCCGGTCGTTTCGTACTGCATCGTGTGGATCGCCTCGACCGGGACGGCGGAGAGGATGGCTTCCAAGACCTGCGTGCAGTTCACGATCCCCGGCGAGAGGTTGAGCGAGATGACCTGGGCGTTGGGGCCCTTCTTCGAGGACGCCGGATAGTTGCCATCGGCGATCAGCACCGTGGAATGATGCCCGGCTGCTCCCAGGATGGCGTTGATCTGTGGATGGATGAGAGTGTGTTTGAGCATCTTTGCAATGAATGGTCGTTAGCGTGGAAAGTAAGTCTTGAACGCCTTGATCGTCTGCTCTGCCGCCTGGTCCGAATCGGGATACGGCAGCGCCTCCGCACTGCAATAGCGGTCGTAGCCGGTCTCCCGCAGGGCCGCGGCGATGGGAGCGTAATCGATGTGCCCGAGTCCCGCCGGCCGCCGATTGGAATCGACGAAGTGGACGTGACCGATGAACCCCTTCGCCTCGCGGATGGCAGCCGGCAAATCGGTCTCTTCAATGTTCATGTGGAACAGGTCGGCCAGCAGCAGCACGTTGCAACTTCCGAGCGGTCGCAGAAATGCCGCCCCTTCCACGATGCTCGTGATCAAATTCGTCTCATACCGGTTGATCGGCTCATACAGCAGCGGCACACCATATTTCCGGGCGTGGCTGCCGAGCTGCTGAACGGCTTCCGTTAGATAACCCAGCGCAGCTTCCCGCGTCACTCCATCCCCGTGCCGCCCTTGCATCGACCCGATAATCGCCGGCGCACCGAGCGGCCCCGCAAAATCGATGATCGATTTCACAAAGTCCCTGGCCTTCTGCCGCACCGCCGCATTCCCATCCGTCAACCGCAGCTTGTGCTTGACCCATCCCGCCCCAGTCCCGACCGCGGCCAGCGACAGCCCGTGGTCGCCAAGTAACTCCTTAACATCACTGGCCTTCAGCGCCTCCGGCCCCGGCGGAAAAATCTCCACGGCATCAAAGCCCAGGTGCTGTGCCTTGCGGACGCTCCCCACCAGGTCATCCCAAAACACAAACGGCCCCCCGCGGGCTTCGGGGACCAGGCAAATCGTTACGGCTGACTTAATCATGCGTCCATTCTGCCAAGGCCAGCGACGGGCGTCAGCCCCCTATGAATGACCAAGCACCAATGACCAAGCACCAATGACCAAGGGGAGAGAGCAGTAATATTCATTGGTCATTGGGACTTGGTCATTGGTCATTTCCTACGTCAGCTTCTTCTTCAGCCGCAGCGAGCTGAACACCATCATCCCAATCGCCATGCACCACAGCACCAGCGAGTGCTGCCACAATTCCTGCCAGCCGCCACCCCGCAGGATCACGCTTCTGCTGGCGTCGATCAGCCAGGTGGCGGGAATGCAAACGGAAACCTGCCGCAAAATCCAGGGCATCGAGTCGAGCGGGAAGACGTAACCCGACAAAAACACACTCGGCAAAAACGTCCCCATCGCCAGCTGCCCGGCTGCGTCCACGCTGCTGGCCCGGGTGGAAATCCAGAGGCCGACGCCCAGCATCGTCAGCACGAACGGAAACGTGATGAGGAGCAGCGTGATAAATGCCCCGCGGATCGGCACGAAAAAGAAAATCCGCATCAGGAAGGCGATCATGCAGAATTCCAGGTTCGTCAGCACGATATACGGCACCATCTTGCCGAGAATCAATTCGCTCCTTTTGACCGGCGTCATGAAGAGCTGCTCCAGCGTGCCGGCCTGCTTCTCGCGGACGATGGCGTTGGCGGAGAGCATCGTCGCCATCATCTGGCACATCACCACCATCAGGCCGGGGATGAAAAAATTTGCGCTCCGCGTATCCGGGTTGAACAGCACCCGCGGCCGGGCCTCGATGGGCAGCTTCTGCCGGTCCCCCAGCACGCGGATCAGCGATTCCCGCAGCGTGATCGCGTTGCTGATGTTCACCGCCGAGGCCGCGATGCTCGATTCCGTCCCATCCACCAGCACCAGGATTTGCGCTGTCTCGCCGGCTTGCAACCGCTCGGAATAGTTCTGCGGAATGATGATGCCAATCCGGGCCTCCCCCGCGACGATGAGCTGGCTCGCCTCCTGCTGCGAATAGGCCCGCCGGACCAGCCGGATATCCTGGCTGTTCTCAAACTGCTCCAGCAGCCGCCGGCTCTCCTGGGTGCCGGCGTAGTCCACATACACGGTCCTCACATGCCGGACGTTGGTATCAATGGCATACCCGAGCATGAACAGCTCGACGATGGGAATGATCAGCGTAAAAAACAGCGTCTGCGGATCCCGAAAGATATGCAGCAGCTCCTTGCGAGCCACGGAAAACGTGCGTTGGAGGGAGAACGAGGGGAGCATGGGGACATTGTACCGCCCCGTTGGAGTCCCGCCTTCAGGCGGTTCAGGGACAGCCTAACGCCGGATTTCATTTGTGAGAGGCCCCTCAGGCTCCTAGACTGGAGCGAACTAACGGTAACCTGCTCGGAGGTGTGATTTGAACCCGGGTCTCTATGACCAATTATTGACAATCGCTATGGAGGAGGAAGCCAGTCGCATTGGTGATCCTCGGCTGTATGCATTTGCGTCAATCGATCCTGGAGATTCGCACAGCGTTATTGCGCAGTTTCTTGAGCACATGCTGGCCGGCTGCCTGTCTTCCTTTCGAGGTAGCGAAGCTGCGGATCGCCAAAAACGGCTCGTGGATCGCATTCTTGAGACGCTTGTCGATGAAATCGGCGCCGACGCAATTCAACGTCTCAGCATCGCAACGCCCTTGCGCCGACTTCTAGCGATTCATGCCGTGGCTCGAGACACGCCGCTCGAACGTCCGGATACTCCTCTGGCTCGGTCAGCGCTTTTGACGGGAACCCGCCTGGACCCGAGTCTCGGCGGTCAGCTTTGCAAGGAAATCGCAACGGCTGACCGCGTGGACATCTTGTGTTCATTCATCAAATGGAGCGGGCTGCGAATCCTGCTCGACGACTTCCGCAGTCTCGCGGCTAGGCCGACGGAACATGGACCGCGCATTCGCGTGATCACGACAAGCTACATGGGGGCAACGGACCCACGTGCCATTGAAATGTTGAGCACGTTACCGAATACCGAAATCCGCGTGAGTTACGATACCAAGCGAACTCGGCTTCATGCGAAGGCATACATCATTCACCGAGATACCGGCTTCGGCAGCGCCTACGTCGGCTCCGCAAATCTATCCAACGCGGCGCTGTCCGATGGCCTTGAATGGACAACGAAGATTAGCCAATACGAATTGCCCTATTTGTGGAGTAAGCTGGCCGGCACGTTTGAAACCTATTGGCAGGATGACGAATTCCAGAAATTCTCAGAGGGAGGGCCCGAACGCCTACGAGATGCAATCAGCCGAGAACGCAATAGTGCGCTCACACCGGACGCATCATTCTCGTTTGATCTGCGTCCGTACCCATTCCAAGAGGAGATTCTTGATGTCCTTGCGGCAGAACGTGAAGTCCAGAACAAATTCCGGCATCTTGTCGTAGCTGCCACTGGAACAGGTAAGACGATGATTGCGGCATTCGATTATGCAGCGGTCTGCCGTCAAACGGGATCGATTCCGTCGCTTTTGTTTGTCGCGCACCGTGAGGAGATATTGCGGCAAGCATTGGGTTCGTTTCGAGCGGTGTTGCGTGACCAAAACTTTGGAGATTTGTTGGTAGGAGGCCGTGATCCTCAGCAAGTGCAGCACTTATTCTGCTCGATTCAATCCTACAACTAGCAGGAACTTTGGCGGCGATCGGTAGACGACTTTGCGTATGTGGTTGTTGATGAGTTTCATCATGCCGCCGCGCCCAGCTATCGCAAACTACTGGACCACGTTCACCCACAGATTCTGCTGGGGTTGACTGCGACTCCCGAGCGCTCCGACCAATTGGATGTGCTCCATTGGTTCGGCGAGCGGGCGAGCGCCGAGATTCGCCTTCCCGATGCAATTAACCGCCGTCTGCTGTGCCCATTCCAGTATTTCGGTGTCGCCGACTCGGTCGATCTCGACGGCCTCGCTTGGCAACGTGGCGGCTATCGGATCGAGGATCTCAACAGAGTTTATACCGGCAATGATGTACGTGCGCAGTTGATTGTCGAGAAGGTACATCAGATTCTTCTCAATGCGCAGCACGCTCGCGGATTGGGATTCTGCGTCAGCATCGCTCACGCGGAATACATGGCCCGCTATTTCAATGAGCACGGAATACCCGCGATCGCCTTGACGTCCGAGTCGGATGACGAACAAAGGATCTCCGCCCAAGCAAGTCTCCGAGCTCGCAAGGTGAATTTCATCTTCGTTGTCGACCTCTACAACGAAGGTGTCGACATTCCAGAAGTGGATACTTTGCTTCTTCTGCGTCCTACCGAAAGCCTCACGGTTTACCTCCAGCAGTTCGGCCGAGGGCTCCGACTGCATCCCGACAAAGAATGCCTGACGGTTCTCGACTTCATCGGCGCGCATCGACGAGAATTTCGCTTTGCCTCACGATTTCGTGCTCTCAGCACCAAGCCGGAAAATCGAATCGATCACGAAATTGAGCATGAATTTCCCCACCTTCCGAACGGCTGTGTAGTGCAGTTAGAACGTGTTGCCAAGCAGCGCGTGCTCGAAAATGTTCGAGCCTCGGTCCGATTGCTCAGGCCACGATTACTTGGCAACCTACGAGACTTGGGGCGTTACCTTGGCCGCGCGCCGACCGTTGCCGAAGCGCTCGGTTATCTTGACACTTCGCTGGAAGAACTGCTCAAGCGAGGGCTGTGGTCAGCACTTTTAGCGGACGCCGAATTAGGCGAGTCGTTAGAGGCACCTGACGGAGGACGTCTGGCAAAGGGGTTGGGTCGTCTCTGTCATATAGACGATGTTCAGCAGATTCGTTGCCTTCAAGCTTATTTGACAAGCGGCCTGGAAGCGATGGTTTCCAGTCAAATCGGCGAGTCCATTGTCGAAATGCTCCATGTGACGCTGTGGGGCGAACAAAGCCTGGGTTGGTCGGTACCTGAAGCCGATACCCGGTTACGCCGCAACCGTTCGGTCGTAAACGACTTGCAGGCAATCCTTGAATATCGCCTCGCTCACTCACCCACAAGCCATGCCGGGCGTCTTCCGATGGGAACCGGTGCACTAACGATACATTCGCAGTACACCCGAGACGAAATCTTAGTCGGCCTTGGACATTGGACGTTGGATAAGCGACCTGACCAACGTGAAGGCGTCCTGCACCTATCCCAATCTAAGGTTGACGCCTTTTTCGTCACGCTCCAAAAGACGGAAGAGGACTACTCACCGACGACAATGTATGAGGACTATCTCATTTCCCATGATCTGTTTCACTGGCAGTCGCAAAGTAACACCTCCGTAGAGTCTCCAACGGGACAGCGCTACATTCACCATCGCGCTCGAGGTTACACCCCGTTGCTGTTCGTTCGTGAGACAAAGGAGTTGCCAACAGGACTGGCCGCTCCGTACACCTTTCTCGGCCCTGCTGAGTACGTTTCACATCAGGGAAGTCGTCCGATAAGCATCGTTTGGAAGCTCAAACACCACGTTCCGGCTAGGCTCTTCCGTGTCATGTCCAGACAACATGTCGGGTAAAGGAGCCCTGTTATCAAACGCCCCTCGAAGGGGAAAAAAATCGGAAAATCTTTGTGGCGACCTATTGACTGTGCCAATCTGGTATGTATACTTAAGAACAGTATAGGGCGGAGCTGCGCGTGGAGGCAAGAAGGGGAGAGAAAGAGGATTTGAGATACGGATGATAGACTGCGGAATAGTGTTTGAAGAACAGGTGATTTAATCGATAATATATCCCCCGGAGTGGTGGAGAAAACGATGAATCAAGAAAGAGGGTGAATCAGGGGGATGGGCGAGCCGTGAATCATCCGAAGTGGCGGGAGGATGAGGAGTTAGGGCGATGAGGGGAATCAAGTGAAACAAGAAAACACAGTTGTGAATCGGTGAATCAGGGGGAAAGCGGAAGTCGGAAAGCGGAGGAGATGGCCCTCACCCGGCCTCTCCCAAGGGGAGAGGAGAGATTGAAGATCTTTGGCAACTTGGTTGTGTTGGATGTGTCCCAGGGGGATCTGCGCGGGTTTCTGGGAACGGAGGGGTGTACCAGGGTCAGAAGTTTTCAGTTTTCAGTGTTCAGTCACATCGCAATGATTCCTGACCCCTGACTCCTTCCCTCTACTTCTTCTCCACGCTCGCCATCTCGTCCTTGGGGTTCTCGCTGAGGATCAGGCCGCGGAACTGGATTTCTTGGGGGACGTTGGGGTTACTATGGTGCTGCAAGCCGATGGGCCCTTCGCCGCAGAGCTCGGGTTTGGGGTCGCGCCAATCGGCGACGAGTTGGCCGTTGACCGCCAGGCGGATGCGGTCGCCGATGGCCAGGATTTCCATTTTGTTCCAGCCGCCGTTGTCCGCTTTTTTGGCGAGTCCCTCCTTGTCCTCAAAGACGTTCCGGCGGCCGAACAGGTCGTGGATGCCCCAGCCGCTGGGAAACATGACCAGGTGCCCCTTGTAGGAATTGGGCTCGGTGCCGTCGGGGTTGTGCTGCTTCCCCCAGAGGGCGATGCCGCTGTGCATTTTGGACTCGGCCAGCTTTCCCTCGAAGACCAGGCGGAAGTTGCGGTACTTTTTCTTGGTCAGCAGATAGTTGCTGACTTTGGGGGCGTTTTCCTTTTCATTGCGAGCCACGATGATGCCGTCCTTGACCGTGAAATACTTGGGCGTGCCCCCGGCCCCCGTGTTCCCCTCCCAACCTTCCAAGTCCTTGCCGTTGAAGAGCTTCACGGGCGTTTCCCCTGCCGGGAATTTGACCGAGGCGGACCAATCGGCAGCCGGCCCGGCAGCCTTGGAGTCCTTGTCGTCGGCGCGAAGCGACACGGCGAGCGGCGAGGCGGCTGTCAGCGAGACAATCGCGAGGGAAACGAGCAGGTTCTTCATGAGAGTGGCTCCGGAAGAGGAGGAGAGGGCGGCAGTCTGCCGGCCAAGTATGACGCTTTGCCTGGCGCGGAGAAAGTAGTGGCAGGGGCTCCGAGGTGAAGGACGAAACGTGCCAGGTGTGGCTACAATAGGGAGCTTGAGTTGGGGAACATCGTGAGAAGAGGTGACACATGACGAGGCTCAAGAAAACTCGAATTCAAGGCATTTCGTTGGCAGTTATTTCCCTAGTGGGATTGCTGCTGATGGCACATGGGAACACCGCTTCCGCAGCCGACGCGCAGGAAGTGCAAGTTGGTTTTGGGGAGACGGACATCACGCCGGATGTCAAAGGAGAGAAACCGGTCTGGCTCGCGGGATATGGTCCTGGGCGGCGGGCGACCGGAGTGCACGACCCGCTGATGGCTCGCTGCCTGGTGCTGGGGGACGGGAAAGAGAAGATTGCCTTGGTGTCGGTGGACCTGATTGGGCTGCAATATCCGAACGTGAAAGAGATCCGCAAGGGTCTGGCGGATTTCAAATACGTCCTGGTTTCCAGCACGCACAATCACGAGGGACCGGACGTTGTCGGCATCTGGGGGCGCGGATTTTTCAGCCGCGGCGTGGACGACGACTACGTGGCGTCGGTCGTGAGCAAAGTAGTGGAGTTGGTGAAGAAGACGGCGGAGAATCTCAGTCCGGCCACGGCCGCCTATGGAACGGCCAGTGACGAGACGCTCGTCGGCGATTCCCGCAAGCCGGTGGCTAAGGACGGCGTGCTGCGGGTGATCAAGTTCACCAAGGCCGGCGGGCAAGAGACGGCCGGACTGCTGGTGCAGTGGAATTGTCATCCGGAAGCGATGGGCTCGAAGAATACCCTGGTGACGGCGGACTTTCCGTATGCCACCGTCGCCAAACTGAAGGAGCAGCACAAGTGCCCCATCCTGTATATGAGCGGCGCGGTCGGCGGCCTGATGGCACCTCCCGATGGCCTCATCAAGAACAACGAAGGAAAAGTGCTTGAGGAAGGAGACTTTGAGTACTGCCGGCTGTATGGCGAAGCGGTCGCGGACCTGGCCACCAAGGCAACTGCCGCCGTCGAGCCGATTGGACTGACGCCATTCACCGTTTCCGCCAAACCGATTGCCGTCCCGGTCACCAATCCGATGTATCGGCTGGCGCGGGTTGCCCGGATCTTGCGGCGGGAAGGTCGCATCTGGGAGGGGGATTTTCAGAAGCTCGGCGAGATGGTGAGCGATGAGACCATCGACAAGCCGACCGCGGTCGAAACCGAGGTGGCGTATCTGCGTCTGGGTGAAGTGCACGTGGCCAGCATCCCCGGCGAGCTGTATCCCGAGCTCATCTACGGCACGTTTCAAGAGCCGGCCGAGCCCAACGCCGATTTTCCGGACGCTCCCCTGGAGCCGACGGTCGAAAGCATCCTGCCGGGAAAGAAGTGGCTGCTGTTTGGACTGGCGAACGATGAAATCGGCTATATCATTCCGCGGCGTCAGTGGGACAGCTCGCCGCCGTTCGCTTACGGGCGAAAGTCGTCGCAATACGGCGAGATCAATAGTTGCAGCCCGGAGGTGGCCCCGATCATCATGCAGGCACTGAAGCTGCGGGTGGCGGACGTGGCTGCGCCCCAAGTGCAGGTTCCGAAGTAGCACGCTGGCATCCCACCGCACTGCCCATCTTGAATTGACTGCGCTCCATGGAAGTTCCCGCCGAGAATCCCACCGCCGCCCTGCCGCCTGAGCCGGAGGAGGGCGCTGCTGCTGTGCATTCCCAGAGCGGCTGGCGACACTCCTTGCACAAGTATGGCGGGCCGGCGCTGGCATTCGTCGCCGTGGCCGCGGCCAGTTATTTGTTCTATCTGCAGATCCGGGAGCACAGTCCGGGGGAGATTTGGGACAAGGCCCGCCAGATTCCCCTGGGTCGTTATGCACTGGCTTTCGTGCTGATTGGCATGCACTACGTCATCGTCGCCGTCTATGAGCAGATCGGGCTGATTTATATGAAGTCGCCCCTTTCGGTCCCGCGGCTGACGCTGGGGTCGTTCGTGGCGTACAGCCTGACGATGAATCTGGGCTGGGTCATCGGCGGGCCGATGGGGCGTTATCAGTTGTACAAAGCGTGGGGCATCTCCAGCGTGGCGATGGTCAAGTTGGTGGCCATGCTGGGGCTGACCTACTCGATCAGCGTGCTGGCCGTCCCCGGCATCCTTTCCATTTGGGAGCCGCTGGAGCTGCCGGACCAGATGGTCCACCAGTACCACCTGTTCTTTCAAAATACCAAATGGTTTGGGGTGCTGTTTCTGGCCCTTGGCGCGGTCTATTTGCTGCTCTGCGCCACCCGCCGCGGGACCTTGCGAGTCTTGGGGTTTGAGTTGCAGTTTCCGCCCCTGTGGCTGGCGGCGAGCCACCTGATTCTGACCGGAGCGGACCTGATTGTGATGGCCACCACGCTGCGAGCGCTGATGCCGCCGGAGGTGCAGGTGGAATACGTGCACTTTCTGAACGTGGTGATGTTCTCGATGGTCCTCGTTTACCTGAGCCATGCGCCCGGCGGCGTCGGAGTGTTCGAGCTGTGCATCCTCAAATTCCTCGCCGACTACAATGATCCCGGAATCCCTGCTGCCATCATCATGTTCCGCGTCCTTTACTTTTTGCTGCCGCTGGTGGTTTCGCTGGTTGTTTTGGGCTGCTTTGCGGTGGCCGATAGGATTGACCTGAGCAAGGATTGATGCGTTAGGCATGAAGCCGGCGTTCCGGTTAGAATCAACAGCATGAACACGAGCCCCTCTCCACTTCTGCTTCCGCGCCGCAGGCTGCTGCAACTGGGTGGGGCGGGGATGCTCGGCTTGACGCTGCCAAAGCTGTTGCAGGCCGAAGATGCCGCGAAGACTGGCCCCGCCATCAAGCCGCGGGCCAAGTCGGTTATCTTCCTGTTCCAGTGGGGCGGGCCGAGCCATATCGACATGTTCGACCGCAAGCCGAAAGCCCCGGAAGATATCCGCGGGCCGCTCAAGTCGATCTCGTCGAGCTGCCCCGGCCTGGAAATGTGCGAGCAGTTGCCGCAGACCGCCAGGCGGATGGACAAGGTGACCGTCATCCGCACGCTGACGCACACGATGAAGAACCACAACTCCGCCGGCTACTATGCCCTCTCCGGGCACGCCCCGCCCAGCGACGACCAGCGGCTGCGGGATTCGCTCGACCTCTTCCCCGCCTACGGCTCCGTGGTGGACAAGCTCGCCCCAAACGCCGGCGGCATGCCGACGTTCGTTTCCTATCCGCACACCATCCGGGACGGCAGCATCACGCCGGGCCAGCACGCGAGCTTTCTCGGCAAGGCGCACGACCCGCTGTTCTTTACCGAGGATCCCAACAGTCCGAACTTCCGCCTGCCGGAACTGAGTCTGCCGAGCAACCTCCCCATCGATCGCTTGCACCGCCGCCGCGAGATGCAGAAGCTGGTCGACCGCCAGGCGAAGCTCTTGGAATTCTCTCGCGAAGCCCGCGGCTTTGACGAATACTACGACCGGGCCATAGGCATGCTCACCAGCGACAAGGTGCGGCAAGCGTTCGACCTCTCCACCGAGAAGCCGGAAACGCGGGACCGCTACGGCCGCACGACGTATGGCCAAGGCTGCCTGCTCGCTCGCCGACTGGTGGAAAGCGGCGTGAAGTTCGTCACCGTCTATTTCTCCGATAACATCGGCGGACGCAGCGACAAGAGCGGCGGCTGGGACACGCACGGCTTTGACAACACGCGGATGTATCCCATCGTCGAGAAATACCACTTCCCCATCACCGAGCAGACGCTCCCCACGCTGCTCGACGACCTGGAGGAGCGGGGCCTGCTCGCCGAAACCCTGGTCGTCTGGATGGGAGAATTCGGCCGCACTCCCAAAATCAACGCCAACTCCAGCCGCGACCACTGGCCGCAGTGCTACAGCGTGTTGCTGGCCGGGGCCGGCGTGAAGCGGGGCTTCCTCTACGGCAAGAGCGACGCCAACGCCATGTTCCCCGACGAGCACCCCGTCCGCCCCGAAGACCTCGCCGCCACGATCTACCACCTCCTCGGCATCAACCCCGAGTCCGAAATCCGCGACCGCAACGACCGCCCGCTCGCCATCGCCGGAAAGCCGGTGCTGGAAGTGATGACGTGACCGACCCCCTCTCCCCTTGGGAGAGGGCCGAGGCGAGGGTCTTGGTAACCCGCCGCGTAAGCAAGAGACGGCTAATACCTGCTGGAGCCTTGCGGACCCCGTTCTCGCTGAAAAATGCCACATTTTCTCTCTCCGCTTTTGCCCGTCTGATGCAGCTTTTTAGTCCGAATATTCACTGATTCGGGGCAGTCCTTTCCGTCACGAATCCCGGCGAATCGGTTTCGCAAGGCGTTGACGCCGCTCGTCTTAGAGCTGCATCAAAGATTCGCGCTACTTCAATTTCGAGATTTTCTGATTCACCTCCTCGATACACCCCGCAGGGCTCGGTGTACACCGTGCGTGAATACGCCTCGGGAGCAGCGGGCTGCGTGTGTCCGTATTGTTGACGGGCAAGCAACGACTCCTCGCAGCCAAAGAGCCAGGCCCGAACCCGGCGGCACATCCGACAGATGGAAGCTTGCGAAGTCTCGAATTCGTCCGCCACGACTCGCTGGCTGACTCCGAGGACCACCACACGCCAGTAAACGGCTGCTTCCAGCGACGAAGGGTGGAGGTAACGTTTTCTCCTTTTGCAGTTCTTCATGTTTCGATCTCCGTGAAAATGAACACATGTGACCACGAGTTCATTATACACGGTTGTACACTTACTGGAAGTACCTTGAGAAGAATTTCAGAAAAAATTCGCAGGACCGAGCCACGACTGCACGCCCCCGCAAAGAGGGGCTGGGGACTGGGAGGCTTTTTGTCCTGCAAGTCCCATCCGCAAGGACTCAGTGCCACCCCGCCGCCGACTTTGGCGATATTGGACGGGTCACGGTCTGCGCGATAGACCCAAAACGTTGGCACCTTGGCTTTCAGTCATGGTGCTTGATCCAATTTCTTCGTCCCCCCTCTCCCCGCTTCGGGGAGAGGGGCCGGGGGTGAGGGGAGAGGCGGTGAGGCTCTTCAACCAACTCCGAGCTCCCGCATCCGTTCTCTCACCCGCTCCGGAGTGCCTTGGCAGACCCGCTCCGGTTCGCTCCTCACGTCAAAACCAGAAATCCGCACCACCAGGTAGCCCTCCCGGGCCAGCGCGTCATCGCGAATCCGATCGTGCTCTCTCTCGGCCTGGGCCTGGGTAAGATGCTCCGCCCCGTCGACTTCCAGAATGAGCTTTAGCTCCACGCAGCAGAAGTCAGCTTGATCTAACTCCTTCGTCCCCCCTCTCCCCGTTTCGGGGAGAGGGGTCGGGGGTGAGGGGGAGGCGGCGAAATTTCTGGCGGCAGACTTGCCGATTGCGGACCCATTGCCAGACGGTCCGCGCGAATTCGTTGGCCGTGGCCCGCTGGCCCTCGCGCGAACTCGATGGCTTCCGGGGATCGGGCACGGCCCCTCACCCCCAGCCCCTCTCCCCGAAGCGGGGCGAAGGGAGCCGGAGAGTTGGGGGGTTCGGGAAAATCATCAAGCTCCCCATCGGCTCGTCAGCCAGTGCGAAGAGCTGGGGTCTTGGCGATGGAACATCTTCTCGCAGGTCAGTACTGGCTGTCAAAGGGCGAAATCAGGGTTGTGAAGGATAGTAAGTGAACCTCGCCCTTTGACTGCCAGTGCCACCCAGTCCGCCATTTGCTGGTTAATAACTTCGGTCACAAGCACATTGCCGATGCCCTCTGCGTCCAGAAGAGGTTGGCGTGGCCCGAATTGGCCGCAATCGCAAGATGCTGGTAGTGCTCACTCCAATTAGTACAATTGTTAGGAAGACTAGAATTCTCAACGAAATGCGCCAGTTGGAGCCCTCGCGATGCAAAACAAATGCCCATTCTGCCTAGGCGAAGTTTCAGAGGAATCCGGCTGGCTTAAGTGCAAAAGCTGTGGATCGTTCAAAATCTTATGGCATTTGCGACAGCAAATTGAGGATGGGGAATTGTTTTTGGAGAATCGGCATTTGGTGAGTTGTTGGCTGCGGAATCACAAGCTGGAAAAGAGTCGTGCTGCTCCAAATTTTCGATCGTCAGAAGACGTTCAAGTGATCATCAGCCAGTGTCCTACTCTCCCGCGCGAGCGGGTGGCATCGCTTTTTCGGTGTTTAGTTACAGCCACGCCTGAGCTTGGTCGTTCCGCAAAAGTTCCGATGGCCGACCTTATCGCTGCATCCTACAGCAAATCGGAAATCGAATGTAATTACTTACTAAATTGGCTCAAAAAAGATGAGTATCTTGATAACTATGGCCCAAGTGACGGAAAAATTGCGTGCCTAGTCGCCCCAAAGGGTATTGATGCATTTTACAGTCAATCGTTTGGGCATCGGTTGACAGTTTTCGTCAGCTCGACTTGCTTCGATCTCCTCGACTTGCGATTTGAGCTTGCGGCGTTTTTGGAAAGCAAAGGACACAATGTAAAACTGTCCGATGATCCTGAACGGTTTGCGGTAGATCCCACTGACGACTCAATCGAAACCTGCCTTCGAAATCTCGAAGCATCCGATGTGGTTGTATGTATCATCGACCGGCGCTATGGAGGTCTGCTCACATCGGGTAACCGCGATGGAAAATCTGCCACACACCTGGAAGTGCTCCATGCAAGGTCACTAGCTCCTCCGAAGCCAGTCTTCTACTTCATGCGAGAGCGAGCTTGGCATGACTACGGGCTATTGCGAGACAATCCTGAGGCTAGTGTTAGATGGGTCGAACCCAAAAATCCGGATAGTCGGTCACGTTGGGTTACATTCGTAAACGACATATCTGCTCTTCCTGAACACTCACGATCGAATTGGGTGACATTTTTCAAGGCGTCAACTGACTTGAAAGGTTTGGTGTCAAAACAACTGTTTGACTTCTTTAACCCACGAATCGCGGCAAATTCGGGTTAACGGACCACGAGGGCCGAAGTGCGGCATTTACTTACCCTTCAAAGCATCATTATGTTTCGCGAAGTCACGTACTCTTTGGCGCTCACGGGCCTGCTGATCTTGCGCCGCATCAATCGATGTTGCTTCACTTTCGTCTCGTTCCGCGCCTGGCTCATCTCCACTTGCTCGACGTACCCTGGCCCGCATTTTTAGCAAATGCTGGTTCCGTGGGTCAATTAGCAAAGCGTCGTTGAGGTCACGCAGTGCCATCTGAGAATCCTGGTTCGCAATTTGGGCATCGGCGCGCCGCCAGAAATTGTCGCGATCTTTGGGATTCAAGCGTATCGCTTCTGTTGCATCGCTGATTGAAGCGGTTAAGTTCCCCGATTTTTCATGTAGCAGCGAGCGGTCGCGCCAGTTCTTCGAGTCAGTCGGAGCCAGTCGTATGGACTCGGACGCATCCGCCAAGGCGCGAGTGGTATCACCGAGGTCCCAAAGCATTTGAGCACGGTATCGATATGCGTCCGCACGATCGGGATCAAGACGGATCGCTTCGCTCAAATCTGCGACGCCCTTGTCAAGCTTGATGACCTGATAGTATGCAACCCCCCGACGATAGTACGCTTGCGGGTTACGACTATCGAGCGCGATCGCCCGAGTGTAATCGGCAATCGCATCGTCCAGTTGCATCGGCCAGCGCTTTTCATACGCAATACCACGGCCTAAATAGGCCGGAGCGTACGCGGCATCGAGGTCGATTGCTGCGTTATAGCACGCTATTGCGGTGCTCCAATCTCCCCCTTCGGCAAAGCGGTTTCCCTTGTCGGTTTCCTTGGCTGCAGTTGGGCGCGTGAAATACCACAGTGCCGAAGCCAAAATCAGCCCGACTACGATGATTGCAGACAACCCGAGAAACAACCGTTGTCGATTCATAGGTAATTTGGAGAGAAGAAAAGGGGTCAGGCCTGGGACAGGTCCATATATTGACAAGCCCAGGCGGCGGCTTCGTTCCGGATTGCCTTACTTCTTTTTCTCCGGGGACTTATCTTTTACCTTCGGCTCTGGCTTCTTCTCCCCAGGCACCTGCTCCAACAGCAGGGGAATCGCCACCGCCATGCGGGGGGCGGAAGTGGGAGATTGCGCCAGGATGCCGGTGGAGGAGTTGAGGGTTTTCTGGGCGATGGGGAGGAGGTCGGGTTTTTTCAGAGCCTTGGCGAGGAGCAGCAGGTTGCCGGCGGCGACGGAATTGCCGGAAGGGTGCGCGCCGTCGACGGGGTTTTTGCCGCGGGCGAAGAGGGCTTCGTGGTCGCTGGAGGTGAAGAAGAAGCCGCCGGTCTTTTCGTCGCGGAATAGCTCTAGTTGTTTGGCGGTGATTTCATCCGCCGCGGTCAGCCACTTTTTGTCGTTGGTCGCCTGATGGAGCCGGAGGAGGCCGTCGGCCAGAAAAGCGTAGTCATCGAGATAGGCGTTGAGCTTCCCCTTGCCTCCTTCGTCTCCCGCTTTGCTATAGGTCCGCAGCAGGCGGCCCTCTTTGGTGCGCAGGTTGGCCAGGACGAAGTCGGCTGCTTTTGTGGCGGCGGCGAGGTAGCGGTCGTTTTTCAGGATGCGGCCGGCATCGGCGAAGCCTCCGATCATCAGGCCGTTGTCCGCGGTCAGCATCTTCGTATCGGTCAGCGGGCGCGGCCGCTTGTCACGGGCAGCAAGCAGCTTTTTGCGGATGGGCAGGAGCTGCGCTTCTAATTCCGACTCCTTCAACTTCAACGCTTTCGCGTTTTCCGACATCGGTTTGGCGAGTTGCGGCACATAGTACTTCTCCTCGAAGTTCGGCTCGCCCGTCAGCCCGTACACGACGGAGAATAGGGCGTACTCCTCTTTCGTCAGGAGCTTCTGGACTTCCTCCTTCTCCCAGCGGTAAAACTTCCCTTCCTCGTCCTCGGAGTCGGCGTCGATGGCCGCGTAGAACCCGCCGCTGCTGTCGGTCATTTCCCGCAGGATGCAGTCGCACATTTCCTCGCAGACGCGGCGGAAATCTTCGCGTCCGGTCAAGCGAAAGGCTTCCGCATAAATGCCGGCGAGTTGGCCGTTGTCGTAGAGCATTTTTTCAAAGTGCGGAATCCGCCAGTAGCGGTCGGTGCTGTACCGGTGAAAGCCGCCGCCAAGGTGATCGCGGATCCCCCCCATCTCCATTTTTTCCAGCGTCGCCACGAGCATCCGCTGCGCTTCCTCGTCCTTGCTCCGCTGCACCCGGTCGATGAGGTAGACCAGGTTGCTCGGCTCCGGAAATTTGGGGCGGTTGTCGTTCATCTCGGTATAGCCGAAGCCCCCCCATTTTTCGTCGAACTGGGCCGCGAGGTCTGTTTGCACCGATTCATAGAGCTTCTCGTCGATCGTCGTCAGGACCGCCGGCCGCTTGGCTTCAAGTTCGGCCTTGGTGTATTTGACGATGGTCTTTCCATCCTCGCGGATCCGGTCGGGCGATTTCTCCCAGACTTCTTGCACCCGCTTCACTAAAGTGAGAAAGCCGGTGGAAGGGCCGCGATCGCCGTCGCGGGCGGGGAAGTAGGTGCCGCCAAAGACGGGCTCCGCCTCGGGGGTCAGGAACATGCTCATCGGCCAGCCCCCGCCGCGGCCGGTGCCGGCGAGCTGGTTGTAGACTTGCAGGGCGGTCATGTAGATGCTGTCGATATCCGGCCGCTCTTCCCGATCCACCTTGATGCAGATGAAGTTCTTGTTGAGATAGGCGGCAATCTCGTCATCTAAAAACGACTCCCGCTCCATGACATGGCACCAGTGACAACTGGAATAACCCACCGAGAGAAAGATCAGCTTCCCCTCCTTCTTCGCCTTGGCCAGCGCCTCGTCCCCCCAGGGATACCAGTCCACCGGGTTGTGAGCATGCTGCAACAGATACGGACTGGTCTCCTTCGCCAGGCGGTTTGCCGGCTTGGGTTTGGCCGGGCCGGCGGATTTGGGCTTGGCGGGCGTCGCCGGCTTCTCTGGGCCGGCCACTTTGGCCTTTTCGGTCTTCGCCTTTTCAGCCGCTGGCGGTTTCGCCTCTGGTTCGTCGGCGGTGGAAGACGAGGAGATGGACAGAGCTACGGCCAGGAGGGTTGAGGCCACCAAAAAAGTGAGTTTTCGCATGAGAGAGTCCAGTTCGTAATTGTTCCGTCGCTAACCTGAGATTGTACCGCCTGTGCCGCCAAAATGTCGTTTGAGCCTTATGGAAGAGTCGATTCCGACAGGAAATCCAGACTCCGCGTCCTCTGCGACTCCACGTGATGCCAAAAGGAAGGGAGCCTGATTGACTTCACGCAAGGATCGCCGACGAAGGGGATACTCCGATTCTATTGGTCAAATTCAGAGGGCATCACGCAAAGGCGCAGAGACCGCAAAGGGAAAGCAGAGGAGGATTCGGCTTCGACGTGCTCAATTGCTTTCATGTTCCGTCCGCCCCCCTTATATTCGGTCTAGCCTCGGTCGCCCGTTTCTGGGCAAGCTGGAAGCCTACCCCACTTTCTGCCCTCTGCCCTCTAACCTCTGACCTCTCCGCCATGTCCAAACCCTCCGTCCGCTACCTGGTGTTCGATGTGGAGAGCGTGGCGGATGCCGAGCTCGTGTCGCGGCTGAAGTATCCGGGAGAGAACGTCGAGCCGGATGAGGCGGTGAAGCGGTTTCGGGCGGAGCTGATGGAGAAGAATGATTCCGACTTCATTCCGTATACCTACCAGGTGCCGATTTCGATTGTCGTTGCGAAGGTGGCTGCCGACTTTCGGCTGATCGACTTGATTGCCCTGGATGAGCCGCAGTTCCGCTCGCATGTGATGACGGCCCATTTTTGGAAAGGTTGGGGAGAATATCGCAAGAAGGGGCCGCTGACGCTGGTCAGCTTCAATGGTCGGACGTTTGACGCGCCGCTTTTGGAACTGGCGGCGTTCCGCTACGGCTTGCCGCTGCCGGCGTGGTTCAGCACCGCGGCCAAAACCTACGAACAGCCCCGGAACCGGTACAACGCGGACGCCCACCTGGACCTGCAGGATGTGCTGACGAACTTTGGGGCGTCCCGCTTCAGCGGCGGGCTGAACCTGGCGGCCAACCTGCTCGGCAAGCCGGGGAAAATGGATGTGCAAGGCTACATGGTGCAGGACCTCTTCAACGCAGGCCGCATCGCCGAAATCAACGACTACTGCCGCTGCGACGTCCTCGACACCTACTTCGTCTTCCTCCGCTGCCACGTCGTGCTCGGCCAGCTCAAGCTGGAGGACGAGCAAAAAATCATCGCCGAAACCAAAGCCTGGCTGCAAGAGCGGAGCGCGGTGACGCCGGTCTATGCGAGCTATCTGTCGCGGTGGGGAACGTGGCGGAATCCGTGGGAGGAGGCGGTGCCGGCAGCGGCTCCGGTAGCGAGTGCGGGAGTTGCTTCCCAGGAAGTCACAAGCACGGTTTAGAGTGAGTGCGAGCACAGAAGTCAGAAGTTAAATGCCAAAGGCTAAAAGCTAAAAGTGGGATGGGCTGCGAGCATGTCTTTTCATTACACCTGCGAATGCGGCTTTGCACTCCCCATCGCGGCATCGGCCGCTGGGACATTTGTTCCTTGCCGCTGCGGGAAGCAGGTCAAGATTCCCAAGCTGAGCGAGTTGAAAGGACTCTCCGGCCAGCGCGTAGAACCGATTGCGGGGATCGCGGACTATTTGCGGACGAAGTATTTGGACAAGCAGCTGCCGCCCGATACGCGCTGCGTCGGCTGCCTAGCCAAGACCGACGAGACGCTGGACTGCTGGGTGGAGTGCGAGCGGACGTTTGACCGCGAGGGCAAACAGTGGGGGATGGCGATGCTATTTGTCTTTTCGATTCCAATGTGGCTTTTCGCCCGAATGGTCAGTGGCGCACGGAAGCACGAAGTCGATGGAAGAGAGCTTGTCGTCCGCACGCCGCTGCCAATCTGCACGAACTGTCTGCACAGCACGTCGCGAAGCGAAGCTAACATTCGGCAACTGCTCCTCGGCGTGGAAATCTATCGGCAGCTCTTGGAACGGTATCCAGGCGCGTGTGTCGGGGCCAGCCAAGGTTAGCGGCAATGTGAGCGGGCCTCTGTTTTTGGCAGGCTGGAAGCCGACCCCACTTAGCGGCTACGATGAAGCGTTGCTTCACCACCGCTGCGCTGCCATGCCCGCCGAACCTTCACCTCTCGACTACACCCAGACGCAGTCGCCGGCGGATGAAGCGCGGTCCAAAGACCTGAGCCTGCATCGCACCAAGCCGCCGACTGAGGTGCCGGGGTACCAGATTTCGCGGTTCTTGGGGGCGGGGGCTTACGGTGAGGTCTGGGCGGGGCAGGACCGGAACACGGGCCGCAAGGTGGCCATCAAGTTCTATGCACATCGCCGCGGGGTGGACTGGTCGCTCCTGTCGCGCGAGGTCGAGAAGCTCGTCTTCCTTTCGGCTGATCGCTATGTCGTGCAACTGCTGCAAGTTGGGTGGGATGCCGATCCGCCGTTTTACGTCATGGAGTATGTGGAAAACGGTTCGCTGGAGGATATGCAGCACCGACAGGGTGCTTTTTCCGCGGCGGAAGCTACCGAGATGTTCCGCGAAATCGGCATCGGCATGGTTCATGCCCACGGCCGCGGCGTGCTGCACTGCGACCTCAAGCCCGCCAACGTCTTGATTGATCAAGACGGCAAGCCCCGGCTGGCGGATTTTGGCCAGTCCCGGCTGTCGCACGAGCAGAAGCCGGCGCTCGGAACGCTGTTTTATATGGCACCGGAGCAGGCGGACCTGAAAGCCGTTCCTGATGCCCGCTGGGATGTTTATGCCTTGGGATCCATTTTCTATTGCCTGCTGATTGGGCGGCCGCCGCACCGACACGACCAAGCCGTCAGCCACATCGAAACGGCCACCGACCTGGAAGACCGGCTGGCCCGTTACCGGCAGCTCATTCAGGAAGCGCCGGTGCCGCAGGAACATCGCCAAATCAAGGGAGTGGATGCCCGCCTGGCGGAAATCATCGAGCGATGCCTGGCACCGAATCCAGAAAACCGCTTTGCCAACGTGCAAGAAGTCCTCGACGCGCTAATGAACCGTGAGCGGGCCAAGTCGCGGCAGCGAATGATGGCCGTCGGTCTGATCGGCCCGCTGCTGGTGCTGCTGGTGACGGGATTTTTTAGCTGGCGAGGATATCAGAACGCGGTGAGCGACACGGAAGTCGGTTACCGGCAGTGGGCTCGCGAAAGCAATGAGTTTGCCGCCCGACTGGCCGCGGAAAAGGTAAGTAGCGAAATCGGCAAATATTCGATCATTGTCCGGAGCGAAGCGCTGGAAACGGAACTAGACGAGAAGCTGCAACCGCTGCTCAAGGATCCGGCATTGCAGGAGCTTACGCAGCTGATGCAGCGGTTGCAGGATCCGGAGCTCAATACCAAGGAACGGGAGGAGGAACGCAAGCAAGTCCTCGCCGAATTCATGAGCCATCCCGCGCAGTCGCCGCTGAACGGATATCTCAAGGATCGCCTCAATATCTACCTGGCGGCACTCAAAGACGATGAGAATGCTCCCAAATTCGCCAGCGTGTTCGTGCTCGACCGGTGGGGGAATCAATTGGCGGTGGCGTTTGACGACGCCACCAGTCCAGAAAGTCTCGGCACCAATCTCGCCCATCGCAGCTATTTTCATGGCGGCCCCGCGGACAAGGACAGGCAGCCGTGGCGTCCGGGGGAAACCCGCGAGCGATTGAAGGATACGCAACTTTCCGCGACCTTCAAGAGCAGCAGCACCAAGAAATGGAAGGTTGCCGTTTCCACCCCCATTTATCGAGGAGCGCGGCGAGAGGAACTGATTGGAGTTCTGGTCTACACCATCAACGTGGGAGATTTCGCTTTCTTCCGGTCGGAATATGACATGGACGAGAAGCATTTTGCCGTGCTGGTCGACGGCCGGCCCGGCCCCAATCGCGGCTCGATCTTGCAGCATAAGTTGTTTGCGGAAATCGACAAAAAGGGTGGAAAGCTGCCCGATGAGTTACTGTCCATTCGCGTGCCTGTGGAAGTTCTGGATGGCAAAGTTGACGGGCTGTATTCCGACCCGCTCGGCCAGCATGTGCTCGGTCAGGACTATCGCCAACCTTACATTGAAGCCGTCGCCTCCGTGCGGGCTCCCAGTGTTCCCGGCGTGGCTTTCGACTCCAAGACCGAGGACACCGGCCTGGATGTGCTCGTGCAAAGCGATTACGACGAAGTCATCCGTCCCGTCCGGCAACTCAGCCAGCGGCTGCTCAGGAATATCGTGTTGATGCTGGCCGTGGTGATTGTGGCCGGCATCGCCGTTTGGGTGCTGGCGTTGCGCGTGTTTCGTGAGCCGCGTCGCCCTCGCCCGGCGCTACCGCAACGGGAAGAGCCGACGCCGCTGCACAACATGGCGACGCTGGAAGCACCACGAGAAAAGTAGTTACTTGCGCATAATGCGCATGGAGACTTGTCATGTCCGCTTGTCGATTTGTTCTCATGTTCGCAGGTTTCGTGGGCTTATCCGCTGGCGGTTTCGCCGCCGAGCCACCGGTAACCCGTCCGCCGAACATCATTCACATCCTGGCGGACGATCTGGGATATGACGAGATCGGCTGCTATGGGGCCAAGGACGTGAAGACGCCGAACTTGGACCGTTTGGCGAAGGAAGGAATGAAGTTCACCTCGTTCTATTCGCCGGCACCGGCTTGCTCGGCTTCGCGGTGCGCGATCTTGACCGGCTGTTATGCCGAGCGGCTGGGCCTGCCGATTGTGCTCTGGCCACATTCCAAGGTCGGGCTGCACGAGAACGAAGTGACGATTGCGGAACTCTTGAAAACGAAGGGGTACGCAACCTCGCTCATCGGCAAGTGGCATCTCGGCTGCCAGGCGCAGTTCCTGCCCAATCGCCACGGCTTCGATCATTCCTTCTGCATCCCCTACGCCAATGACCACGAGCCGGAAAGCACGAGTTGGATCAACATCCCCGGCAACAAAGACTGGCGTCCGCCGCCGATGCCCCTTTATCGCAACGGCGAGCTCGTGGAGGAACCGGCCGACCTTCCCGCCCTGCCGCTTCGCTTCACGCAGGAGGCGATCAAATTCATCAAAGAGCACCAAGACCAGCCGTTCTTCATGCACCTGGCCCCGATTGAAACGCACACGCCCTGGTTCGTCTCGCCCCGGTTCATGGGAGTCTCGCAGCGCGGCCCGTACGGCGACGCTATCGAATCGCTTGACTGGACCATCGGCCAGGTGCTCAGCACGGTCTTTCATCTCGGTCTGCAAGACAACACGCTCATCGTCTTCAGCAGCGACAATGGGCCGCTGACGAAGCTCAATCCCAATACCTTCGAGCTGTATCGCAAATACGCCCAGGTGGATGAAAGCCGCACGCACCTGTTGCGAGGGTCCAAAGGAACCATGTGGGAAGGAGGCGTGCGAGTCTGCTGCCTGATGCGCTGGCCGGGAAAAATTCCCGCCGGCAGCGAATGCCAGGAACTGGCGGCCGGTTTCGATCTCTATCCCACCTTTGCCAAAGTAGCGGGAGCGGAGATGCCCCAGGACCGGAAGTTTGATGGCAAAGACATATTGCCCCTGATGACCGCACAGCCCAGCGCGAAAACCCCGCATAACTACTTTTACTACTACCAGAACTTCCGTCTCGGCGCCGTCCGCTCCGGCAATTGGAAACTGTTCTTTCCGCCGACACCGCCAGGACAGAAGGGGAAAGCGGGTTTCGCGCCAGCGAAGCCCGAGCTTTACGACCTGGAAACGGATGTTGCGGAAACCAAGAACGTCGCCACGGACCATGCCGACGTCGTCGAGCGACTCACGGTCGTGGCTCGACAAGCCCGCGAAGATATTGGCGACAGCGCGAGCAGCATGACCGGCAAGAATCGCCGCGAACCGGGAAAGGTGGAGCCGTGACCGACAAGAAAAGTGAAGATCCGTACGATGATGTTTACGGAATGTTACAGTCATTGGGGCTCATCCAGAATAACGAGGAACTGGTTCCTCACGGCCAACGAAAGTGTCCAATCTGCGGTCAGGCGATGATTGTGCACAGAGAATTCGGCATCCACATCGACGTTTGCGACAAGCATGGAGTTTGGCTGGACCAGGGTGAACTACAAGCGCTCCTGACTCGGGCCAAGAAACCTGAATTGCTGGAAGCAGTGAAACAAGCCCGTCGTGAAGGAAAGGAAGATGGTCTGGCCTTTGGATGGCTGTCACTTTGGATGGAATAGAATCTTTATCGAAAACGATTCTTCAGCAGTGAATTGGGTTCTATGGTCATCGATACCGAGGACACGATTGTTGCGATTGCTTCCGCGGCAGGAGGTGCGCTCCAAGGGATCGTTCGCCTCAGCGGGCCGCAGTGCGTAAAGGTTGTTGCTCGCATCTTTACGGCGGACGCGGCAGAGGCACTTTCGATTGTCGAAGTTCGCCGACCTTCTCTTCTTTTTGGTCATATCAAGCTCCCCGCACTCGAATCTTCTCTTCCCGCCACCCTCTATCTCTGGCCCGGAAGTCGCAGCTATACGCGGCAGCCAACGGCGGAGTTGCATACGCTGGGTTCGCCGCCGCTGCTCGAAGCGGTGCTGGTTGAGGCTTGCCGCCAGGGTGCCCGGCTGGCGCGACCCGGCGAGTTCACGCTGCGGGCGTTCCTGGCAGGGCGGCTGGATTTGACGCAGGCGGAGGCCGTGCTGGGAGTAATCGACGCCGGCAGCGAGCGGCAGCTCCAGGTGGCGCTGTCACAACTGGCGGGCGGAATTGCGTCGCCACTCTTCGCGGTGCGCAGCAGCCTCTTGGACCTTTTGGCGCACTTGGAAGCGGGGCTGGATTTCGTGGACGAGGATATCGAGTTCATCAGCCGCGAGAATCTTTTGGCCCAGCTACAGACTGCTTCCCAGCAAGTAGAAAGGGTCGCCGGTCAAATGCGGTCTCGCGGCGACGCAAGCAGAGTTCCGCGCGTTGTGCTCTGCGGCCTTCCCAACGCCGGCAAAAGCAGCCTGCTGAACGCACTTGCCGGCGAAGAAGCGGCTCTTGTTTCGAGCGTGGCGGGGACGACGCGCGACTTTGTCTCGCGGCGGGTTTGCTGGGAAGGGGTCGAACTCGAATTGATCGATACGGCGGGGGTCGATGGCGTTGGGGCAAATGAAATCGCCAGGCATTCGCAAAATGCGGCCCAATTTCAAATCGAAAACTGCGAGCTGCTGTTGTGGTGCGTGGAAGCGGCCGTGGCCGCGCTGGAACCAACGCCCTTGGAGTCGCTGATTCCCGAGCTGCACATCCTGACTAAGTGCGACCTGATGAGCCCCCCCTATGCGGCAAACTTCCTTCCCACCAGCAGCCGTACCGGAGAAGGAATCGCCGAACTTCGCCGCCGCATCGCGGGCGCTCTTGCATCCCAGCCGGGCGAGGCCGTGGCGAGCACCGCGGCCCGTTGCCGGGAGAGCCTGACTCTGGCGGCGAACGCTCTTCGCCGAGCGACCACCGCCACGGAAGCACAAACCGGAGAAGAATTCGTCGCCGCCGAAGTCCGCGCGGCACTTGACGATCTCGGCCATGTTCTCGGCGCTGTCTACACCGAGGACATCCTGGACCGCATTTTCAGCCGGTTCTGCATTGGAAAATAGGTTGCGGAATAGGGAAAAGAAACGGCGAATTCACTTTTCACAAACCCCCATATTGTGAGAGACTTGCGGCCATGTATTCGAGTCAGTCGAATTGAGGAAGCTTTTGCAGCTTGCACGGAATTCTGCACGGAACGCGTTCTGAGCGTCGGCTCGGCAAACCCAGGACGCTTTGGTTAAGTTGACCATCCTGATCCGAACACCATGCACGGCGATCCATTCAGAACCGCGGAGTCGGCGCACTGCTGCTTCATTGAGAGAATTACATTGCTTCTCACCTGTCTAGGCCAGCAGATTCTGGCCGACCCATTTGAATGTACTGAAAGCAAGCTTTGGAAACGAACACTCCGATGAATAACGTTATTATTCTCGCCCTCACCATCACGCTATTGTTGCCGATCGCCGTTTTGCACGCCGCCGATGATCCGATTGCCGTCGGAGCGCGGCGCGAGCTATTTGTGGACCGATTGCTCGTCGGCGAACTCAAGAACAGTACGTTGAAACTCCACGAACCTCAGCTTGCCGAGCCATTGGTCAAGGACGCACGTCCTCAAGGGCATTATGCAACTGTGCTGAAGGCCGACGACAAGTTCCAGTTTTACTACCGTGGGGACAAGGATCCGAAAGTGACTTGGAAGACGCACGGTATCGAGGCTTACCATGATGGCGAGGTGACGCTGTATGCCGAAAGCAAGGATGCGATTCACTGGACACTCCCCAAGCTCGGTATGTTCGAGCATCCGTCATTCCCGGAGGGCAACATCGTCTTGATGGATGAGTTTCTGGTGAACCACAACTTCACCCCGTTCATCGACACGAAGCCCGGTGTGCCTGCGGACCAGAAGTACAAGGCGCTTGGTGGGATCGCGTACCAGCCTCATCAAACATCGACCCGCGCCAAGCGAGGCCCCGGCGGTCTGAAAGCATTCGTTTCTCCCGATGGCGTGCATTGGAAAAGATTGCGCGATGAGCCAGTCGTGCCGGAAGAGTGGGGGAAATACTTCGACTCGCAGAACTATGCTTTCTGGAGCGCGAGCGAGCAATGTTATGTCTGTTACTTCCGCCGCTTCATCAAAGGTTGGCGAGGCATCGCGAGGACAACTTCGCAAGACTTTCTCAAGTGGACCGAGCCTGACGAAATGACGGCCAACCTTCCCAATGAGCATATCTACACCTCATGCACCCAGCCCTACTTCCGCGCGCCGCACATTTACGTCGCCATGCCGACGCGTTTCATGGACAAACGTGGCGCAGCGACCGACATCCTGTTCATGACGACGCGGGGAGGGAATCGTTACGAGCGTGAGTTTTCCGAGTCCTTCATCCGACCCGGAATCGGCAAGGATGGCTGGGCTGACCGCGCGAACTACGCCGCGATCGGCATTCATCAAACGAGCGACACGGAGATGTCGGTGTTTCTCACCGGTGGTCGACGTTATGCGCTTCGACTCGACGGTTTCGTATCAGTAAACGCGCCGCTTTCGGGTGGCGACTTCCTCACGAAGCCATTGGTTTTCAGCGGCACTCATCTGGAAATCAATTACGCCACCAGTGCCGCGGGCCAACTGCGAGTCGAGTTACAGGATGCCGACGGCAAACCAGTTCCTGGCTTCGCGTTGGACGACTGCGAGCCGATCTGGGGTGATCACATCACCCGCACCGTGAAATGGAAGAATGGTGATAATGTCGGATCGCAGGCAGGCAAGACGATTCGCGTGCGTTTTGAGATGAGCGACGCGGATTTGTTCACCATTCAGTTTACTGGGAAATGAGGGCGGTTAAGAAGGTCCACCGAGAAGAGTGTTGTCCGAATTAGACCATCTTTCAGAAGATGCGTTATTGTGACCACAGGGCTTCGCCCCGATCCAAATTGCTTGGGGTGCGTAGTGTAGGGATGGTTTGAGGAGTCTTTTTCTCAAGGAGGTATTGCTGTGACAGCGGTTCCCGCAGGGAACTTGCTGGCCTATTTGGCCCAAGTTCCCGATCCTC
>SXGT01900933.1_pt1 | contig 28679 bp, 14 predicted proteins | sample 3176221 | NCBI WGS metagenome assembly SXGT01 (sample SAMN11356862, study PRJNA531348) | freshwater metagenome | isolation source: freshwater sample F1-120 | place: China: Fuxian Lake, Yuxi | collected 2017-12-25 | reverse complement strand
GGTGACGCGGTCGACGATCGCGGCGACCAGGCGGGGGTCGGGGAAGACTGTGCCCCATTCGCTGAAGGGCAGGACCATCCGGACGCGCTGGGCCAGACCTGCCGCCACCGTCGAGGACCGCGTCAGTGAAACAAGAGTTTCCAGGTCACCTTCACGCAATGTCAGAGCCGCAATTCGCACGCACAGTTACCTCAAACCCACACTGTCAACTGATTTTAGACACGCGCCGCTAGCGCCCACTGAATTCGGGGCAGTAGACGTCGATCGCGATCTCGACCATCTCGGGCAAGTCCTTACGGTTATTAGGGCCTGTTGTGCGTCTGAGTTTGCCGGCCGGGAACCGGTCCCGGTTTGGGGTCTCCTCGACCGACCCGCGCCCAGGGTAGCGCCGTCCGCCAGGTCGGGGGTGCACGCCGCCGGGACTCCCCGAAAAACGTCGGGGCGGGACAAGTACCCCGAGGGTGCCTGTCCCGCCCTGACGGCATTGCGCACTAGGCCGCGTGCCCGTCCGATTCGTTGTCCGGCTCTGCGGGCCCGGACGGGTCGTTATCCGGTTCCGCGGGCCCGTCCGGGTCATTGAACTGTTCCGCCTCCCACAGCTCGATGTCGGTCAGCAGATACCGTGCGTGCCGGCCGATCTTCGCGAAGGGCGGACCGGTGCGCTTATATGCCCACTCAGCAACGGTCTTCACGGGCACTCGCTCCCGTTGGGCGAATTCCAGTCGCGTGAGCCAGACAGGTGTGTCTTGAGTCATTTTTTCCTCGTTTCTTGTGATGGGGTCAGACCGTTTTCGGCCCTCACACGAAATTGTCCGATAAACAGCCAGCATTAGCAGCACCGGCTATCTGAGTACGAGGAAAACCATCTAGACGGTTCGGAGCGTTGCCGAAGGGTTCTCAATCGTTCCGATCAGGCCGACGATTCACGGCTGGCAAAGCCGCTCCAGACTTAGTCCGCGATCCTGGCAAAGCACCAAAACTACAGTAGCCCCGGTGGTGGTGCGGATTGACTGAGCTGCGCATTGGCGGCTTTTCCGGCTGCGGTGGCGTAAGCGTTTTTCCGCTAGTCGTGGCGCAACCGAGAACCGTTCGGTTGTCCAGTTTGAACGTCCTGGCGTTCTGCCTGGTCGACGCGAGCTCGGAATGACCGACGAGAAAGGCCTGGATCAGCCTAGCGCAGACGGTCATGGGCTCGGCAATTTCGAGACCAGCTTTCCCGGATCGACGTCAAGCCCGCCCGCAATCTTGACGATCGTCTCCAGTCGCAAGCTCCGCTGACCACGCTCAACCTTCCCCAGCTGCGTCCAGTGGATGCCGCATCGGACGGCGGCCGCCTCCTGGCTGAGCCCAAGTTCGACCCGGCGCGCCCTCACACGTTCGCCGAATACACGGGTGGTTTCGTTGAGCGCGGACGACTCGGCCTTCGGCATGGTTAACAACCTCATACGGCCCGCGCGTAACAGGCCAGAGCGTATCCGGCCCATGTGTATTGCGCCCAATCTTTATCGGCCTTATCCTGAAGGCTCCCCTGCGCCTCAGAAACTTGGAGACCCTATGCCCTCCGAACGCTCCGCCGATCTCGATGATGACCCCAGAAGCCGGATCGCCTTTGTCGTTCTTGAACAGCTGTGTTGGCACATGTTCTGCTGCGATGTCATCTTGGACGCGTTTTCCGATGTTCTCGGCGACGTAATCGGGGATGCAGATCCAAACGCCATCGAACTGGCGGAGTGCGCCAATGAGCTTCGGCACGATCTTCAAGCGACCTACCGGGCTGCGACCGAAAAGAGGTTGGGATTCGCTGCGCTGTCCCCGGCTGAGAACGCGACTCTGACAATCGAGCGGGCAGCGGACGCAGGGGTGCAGTCAGTCTCGAATCGAGCGGACGCGCCCCGGTGCGACGCCCCGGACTGTAGTGGTTCGGCTCTCGATCTTGGTGATGGCAGCTGGTCTGGTGGGTGTCTGACTCACGTCTCCCTTACCGACAGGGACAGACACCAGATGTTCAATATCTCAGGTGATCACGCGAAGGAGAGGGCCGACTTCCTGCGTTATCAGTTAAACCGCAGTACCGCAGTCGCATTGGTCAATTGGTGGCACGACATGGGCGGTCCGCAGCACGTCCTCGAGGAAGCTATCCGGTCCGAGACGGATTTCCCGTGAGCAATTCACCGTGCGCTAGAGGCTCAGTCCCGTGTCGCGTTCGGCGCTTGCTCTGGCGTGGCCCCTGAACTTCAGCGGAGCCGCCAATTCCCGATAGGAGTCAACGCGTTCGTCGCGGTAGGCGAGCAGCCCGGCGGCAGTCCTCTCCGCCGTCGAGAGATGGCGACGGTCGTTGAGATGGGCGGCAACACGGTTCATCGCGGAGAGCGATCCGCCGGTGGCGTTGTCACGGCCTGCAGACCATGGGAGGTTGTCGGCCAGGGCGTCGACCAAGTAGCGACTTGGCCCGCATACCGCATCTTGCGAAACAGCCAGGAGGAGTTGAGTGTTCGTCGTTCCGGCGTTGCTGATCAACCAGGTGAGCTGCTCGGCGGTGAGATGGTCGGCGTCGTCGACAATGACCAGGGCGCCAGGTTCCAGCCGGCACTGTTTGAGTTGCAGCTTGCCCATACCCTCTGCGGCTGACTCGGTGCGGTGACTGTAGCGGTAGGCCGACGCGAGTTCGATCGCCGCTGAGGTGGCGGGGAGTGCGAGTACCTGTCGCCCACTGCTATGGGCAGCCAGCGCAACACCCTTGAGGATCGCATGCTTGTGATCAACTGAATTGATTCGAACGGGCTGAACAGACATATCGCTATCAGCGACAGAAGCCACGATCGCGCTAACGGATTGATCCAAGGATTGCGACCCGGCCGGGTTGTAACGCGTTGCCGGGCTGCGACTTCCGGCAATTTCCAGTACCGCTAACTCTTCCCTGAGCTGCTGAAGATCCTGATCCACGGTGTAATTCTCGGCAGCAGCTTTAATGGTTGACGCTTCTTTCACGCTCCGCTTTGCCGTCGCAGACCGAGCGAAGGCACGGGCGGCGGCGGCTTCAGCCCGATGGAGCTGATTGTCCAACTCACGGGCATGCAGGCGTGCCCGGTGGAGACTGGCGAGATCAGATTTCATTGCGCACTGGCGCAGTTGATGGAGGTCGCGCTCGGTGACGATGCCCCCTTCTCCCCCACTCTTCGCTATCAGGGCGCTGTAGGCGGCTGCGCGCTCGGTGCAGCAATAGTCCCGGTGGCCGGCGATGTTGGCGCTGTGACTCATGAGCGTGCTCTGGTGGTCTCGGTAGATCCCGGCGAGTGTGTCATCGCCGCGGGCCACGGCGGAAGTAATCTGGTGAGCGAGTCCGTCGAGCAGGATCTGATGCTGCTCATAGGTGCGCTCGGCGTCAACCCAGTCCGCGTGAGCGTGCGCCAGCCGGTGCAAGTGGGGCCGTTGTTCAGCGTGCCGACGGTGCAGTTCAGCGAGTTCAGCGGCTCCGGCGCGCTCGGCTGGACCCCCTGATCCGGTGAAGATGGCGGTCTCGAGAACCGTGACCGCCGCCCGCGCAGCATCGCGGCGCTCCCGCAGATCAGTCACATCCACATCCAATGCGGGGACGTCGCGCCCGGTACGTTCCGAGCGGTCGCGGGCGGCGCTGCTGGTGACCGGGGCGAGGTTGCCGGCAAGACGCCACCACAGGGCGGCGGCAGGTAGTTCGTCGGGCAGTGGGCCGCCGCGTGTCATCGCCCGCCGAAGGAGTCCGTTGATGTCCGCACCGGACTTGGCAATGTCATCGAGGCGGGCGGTCAGTTGCGGCCAGAACGGGTCGGTGGTGATCCGCCGGTCGAGGGTTTCGGCGATGCGGCGCCACCGTCGGGTGCCCGGATCAGCGAGGGGCAGAGCCTCCTTGAGGCTTTCGAGTACGGCTTTTTGAACCCGCGCCGACCGGTTCGCATATTGCTGCGGTCCGGTGGTGCGGGTGTCGGCGGGATCGACACCGTGGGAGGCGCGGAACACCGCGATCGCCGCCACCAACGGGGGATGGCTCAGCATAGGTCGGCCCCAGGCCGGAACGGTCTCAGCGGTCCACTGGTCAGCAGCGTCACGAACCTGCGCCGCCAATTCGCCGACCAAGCCGGCGCGGGCGGAAAGATACGGTCCCCATGTCGGGTCCGCGGCCAACGGATCCGGGACCGGATCGAGCCACTGCAACGGGCCGGCTCCGGCAGCGGTGGTGATGGGTAGCCGCCAGTCCAGCACGGCCGCAGCGTCACGGGCGTCGCTCAAATCGCTTGCGGCCGCCGCCCGATGAAGGGCAGCAACGGGATCCTCACCGTCTAAAGCAAGTAGCGCGAGGTGGCGGCGCAGTACCGGCCACGCCCCACATTCGGCCAGACCCTCGTCAAGTTGGGCAGCGGCGGTGTCGATCTGGTGCATCGTCTGCGCCCCAACGGTGTGTTCCGCCGCCGCGCCGAGAGCGTCGAAATACATGTCCGAAGCCCGTCCCAGCCGGATGAACGGGTCAGCTGCCCGCCGTTTCGCCGAGTGGGCCGACTGCTGCGCCCCGTCGCGGCGCAGGATCGCGGTGAGGATGTCCACCGCGGTCGGCGGGTGGGTGGCTGTCGGGGTGAGGATGCGGTGCGGGTCGGCCTCGGCGGTAGAGAAATAGAGGTGGTTCTCGTCGCGGCCGCGGGTCAGCGCCACATAGAGGTGTTGGCGGCTGAGTTGATCGTTGCCCACGACATGGGAGGTGTCGGCGGTGACGCCCTGGCGGGTGTCAATAGTGGCTGCATAGCCCAACCCGGTGTGGGCGCAGACGTAACGGGCGGGCAGTCGCACCACCGCTTCGGTGTTGCCGCGCAGCGGGCTGACGGTCAGCGAACCGTCGGCCTCGACCGTCCGGATGATCCAGCGGTGTCCGTTTTTCACCCAGGTCCGATCCCCGCTGCGCAGCCAGCGGGCATTGCTGCGGGTGGCAATCCAGTCCCCCACTGAGGCCTCCAGGCCATCGCCCAAGGTGACAGTCGAGCCGATCCTCTGGCCTGCCGAGGCGATCCGATCGGCGCGGGCGCGGTCGTTGAGTGCAGCGACCAGGGCGTTGGTCGGGGCGAGCAGGACACTGTCGCGGCCAGCAATAAGGTCTGCCCGCCACGCTTCATATGCCATGTCGGCGGCCATCGCGTCGGCCCCGACATGGATGCGCCGGTGATCCAGATAGAAGGCGATCCCGGCCGGATCGCCCGCGCGCAGGGCGAGGCTGGCCGCACCCTCGGCTCGGCCGCGCTCGCTGTCACCGAACCGAACGACCTCCGAAAGGGTCAGCGTGTTGCGGTGGGCGGCGAGGTCGCGCAGCACTCCGCCGGCCGACACCGACGTCAGTTGATGGTCATCACCGATCAGACGCACGCTCGCCCCGCACGCCAATGCGTGCTGAATGACGGCGTCGAGTTCGGCGGTGGAGGCCTTGCCGGCTTCGTCGATCACGACCAGTGTGGTGGCGTCGATGGCGTCGAACCAGACCCGCGCGGGGTCATCGGCGCAGCCCGGATGGTGCGGGTCGGGGCGGGACAGTTGGACGAGTTTGGCGATGGTGTCGGTGGCGGAGCCGAGTTCACTCGCGAGCACTTCCGCCGCCGCAGCCGTCGGCGCCAACCCCACGACCGTGCCCCCACTGTTGCGCCACGCGGCCGCGAGTGCTGCGGTCGCAGTGGTCTTCCCGGTGCCAGCCGGGGCGACCGCGAGTTGAACCCGCGCCCCGGAGGCAGCCATCTCCCGCACCAGGGCGCGCTGCCCGTCGTTGAGCGGGCGCCCCTTGGCGTCAGCTTCCAACAGCGCCAACCCGATGTCGCTGTCCTCGGCGGCGCGGCCCCCGGCGAGTTCGGCCGCCGCCAAAACCCGGCGCTCCGCGGCCAGCACCGCGGCGCTGGAATAGACGGTCTCGCCGTGGCGGCTATAGACACTCGAGCCGTCGCGGCGCCGCAACACATCAGGCTCGCCGATGTCCGCGTCGACCTGGCGTGCCACCGCCACGCTGTGCTCACCCACCGCGGCAGCGACGATCCGCTGAACAGCGTCGCGGTCCCCGGCGCGATCGGCATAGCGGATCTGCCGCTCAGCCTCGGCGCGAATGTGATGGATCTGCCAGACCGACCGCGACGCCGACACCCGCTCGATCACCGCGGCGGCCAACCTGTCGACGGTCCTCTGGTCGATCGCCGGGGGCCGGATCGCGGCGTGCGACGAGGCGGCGGCGATAATCGCGTCCACCTCGCGCACCCCGCCGAGGACTTCGGCGGCCTGGGTCCGCCAGGTCTGGCGCTGCTCGCCCAAGGCGCGTGGCTCGTGCTTGGCGGCACGCGTTTCCAGGGTCGCCTGTTGAGACAAGGCGATGAACTCGGTCACGGTGGGCTCACGTCCGTGCTGATTCTGGAAGGCCTTCGCCAACTCCCCCACCCGGGTTTCGATCGCGCTGCGCCGCGCCGAGAACCACCGGTTCACCTCCGCCGAGACGCCGTCGATCTCGCGCACGCACCGCTTGCCCGGGCCGCGGTCGGTGCCGACGAAACGAAAACCCAGCTCGGTCAGCAAGCCCTCCAGTGCGGTGTTGTAGACCTCCGAGGCGGCCACGGTTGACTGATGAAGCGGCATGCCGTCGAGGGCAAGCCAGCGCGCAATACCGTCCGGACCGATCGCGCACACTTTGTTGCTGACGGTGATGTGGGTGTGCAGGTTCGGATCCCCGGCACGGGAGTCGCGGTGATCGAAGGCCGCGATGATCAACCCCGTCGTGTCCACCTGCGCCACCGCCCCCGACCCCATCCGGGTGAACGCCGCATGCTCTTCCAGGAAGTCGATCGCCACCTCGACCGCACGCCGATGAGCCTGCTCGATCTGCCGGGCGAGCGCGCGCGGCGCCAACGCCCACACCACCGACACCGACTTCACCGGAGTGAAGGTCAGGTCATAACCGGCCACCGCCTTCGTCTTCGACGCCGAGTGCCGCGCGACGAAACCCGACAATTCCCGGGCATCAAACGGTGCGCGACCGTGCTCCTCGGCGAACATCTCCCGACCTAACGCCGACCGGATTTCCGCGCGAATCTCATCAGCAATCTTGACGGAACGGTTCGCGCCGACGCTGATGTTGTAGGCGCCGTAGGCCTCGCGCAGCCGGCGGATGAACGCGTTCTCCCCCGCGTCGACGCGAAAGGGACGCCCCAAACGCGACGCCGCCGCGGCGACAGCGACCCCACGATCGAGCAGAATCTCGGCGATCTTCTCGGCGTTGGGGTGCAGGCCCTCACCGAAAAGCGCCTTCATCTGAGGCTCGGAAACCTCCGAACCCTCAGCCACCGCCCAGTACTCGGCGACCAACGGATCCCCCGGATCTCGGCCCACCGGTTGACCCAAGGACGCCAGTCCACCGCCCATCCATCGCCCCGGCGTCTCCCCCTTGGATGAGTAGTAGTCGGCCAAAGACGCGCGGCCGCGGCGGGTGTCATCCAACGCCACCACTTGCCGGATCAGGTACTCATATCCATCACCGGCAGTGAGCTTGTGCAGAGTCATCAACTCGACATCCCCAACCCTCGATTTCAGGCGATGCTAACCCGTGACCTGATTGCAAGAGGTGTGCTATGGAAATTTTTAATTATGTTGTAGTGCAATAGGATTGGTTAGGAATAGATAGGAATAATGATAAGTGAGAAGGTTGGGACTGTAGGTGATGCGAGGCTGCAAATAGGCAGTACGGAAGATAGCTTTATGAACTATGGCTTATACGAAGTCGACAAGAGATGCACGGGCCCAGGCCCGCGCCCGTGATTCCCAGGCGGCCAAACGTCGCCAGTGCCTTGAGCAAGCCCGGGCGAACCTGCGCGACCTCAACGACTTCCTCGACGCCAAGTACCGCCTTGCCGAGGTGGACGTGTGGCTCGATGAACGGGTCGCCGCACTGCACACGACGGCCGACGCGCGCCGCGCCGCCCACCGTCGGGAGGCCTCCAAGGCGCTAGGCGATATGTCCGCCCGCGGCATGAGCCTCGAGGAGATCGCCCGGATGGCCGGCGTGGCGGCTGAGACGGTGCTCGGCTATCTCACCGCGGACGATCAGTCGAAGTAGTCCTCGTCCAACTCTACGACCGTGAACACCTGCCGCTGCTGCACCCCGATGCCGTACTTGATCATCAACTCGCTCAGGCGCTGGCCGTCGATGAGGATCACCCGGAGTCCGACGGTGCGTGCGTACTCTCGGGCGTCGGCCGTGAAACTGCTCGTCGTGATGAAGACTCCGCGATTGGCGCCCTTGCCGTGAAGCGCCCCGACGAATCCCTGGATATCTGGGCGGCCGACGTTGTTGTCCTTCGCGTACCGCTTGGCCTGAACGTAGACACGCTCCAGACCCAACGGGTCCTGGTCGATCACTCCATCGACACCACCGTCGCCAGAACCTCCGATGACAGTGGCGCGTTGCTCCGCTCCGCCATAGCCCATGGCCACCAAAACATCGAGCACCGACCGCTCAAGGAAAGCCGGATCCTGATCGCGCAGACGCTTCAACAGGTCGGCTGCAACTTCACTGTGCAGTGTCGCCACGCTGTTCTCGATTGCTTCGAGCGGGTCCGCGCCGGACTCATCGGCAATAGTGGACTTGGGTTCACTCTGAGGCTTCGTTATCGCCGCTAGATAAGTCTGGTAGGCGGGAAGGGTCTTGAGGGTCTTCTCACTGATGGTTTCGTTGGCGTGCGCGAGGCGGAACTGGTGGCCGGCACCGGAGAGGACGTATGCGCCTCGATCCGGCTTGTCAATCAGTTCCGCTTTATACAGCGCACTAGTAGCCCAGCCGATCCGGTTCTCGGCGCGTGACTGGCCGGACGGGAGTGTCTCGGCGCGCTGGGCTTCGGTCAGCCTCACGTGGTCGCAGACCGCCTTGTACAGATCGCGCGTTTTCCAGGTATGCCCGTCCGAAAGCACATCGAGGATCGGCTTGAGGAAGCCGTGCCAGGTGGACATCGGGAACGGTTCTGGTGACCCCATCGGGCCACTATCGCACGGGCAGCCGACTCGTCCTCGAGCACAATGCCTTCCCCGAGTTGTCCCCCACCAGCGATAACGTCGACTAGTTTTGGTGCGAAGCAGATCGACGAGGGGTGGGTGTGGACGCATTCGGCGTGCTCGATGGGGTGCTGGGCGACTACCAGGCCTTTGTCGAGGGGTTCCTGAACATCCAGGACGAGCAGGTCAAGGCAAAGGTCGACGCTGAGATCGCCGACGGGCTGCTGTGGCCGAAGCCCTGGCTGGCGCTCAATCCCGCTTTCGCATCCGGTGGAACGGTCAGCGACCTTGTCGAGTGCGGGGTGCTGGACCCGGCTGCCCGCGAGATCTTCCGGTTCCGCAGCGGGGAGAACGATCCCGGAACCGAGGCAACCTTCCACCGTCACCAAGCTGAGGCGTTCGAGGTCGCCAACAAGCGCGAGTCCTATGTGCTGACCACAGGCACCGGCTCGGGCAAGTCCTTGTCATACATCGTCCCCATCGTCGACCGGGTGGTTCGTGAAGGCTCGGGCAACGGTGTGCGGGCCATCGTGGTCTATCCGATGAACGCGTTGGCCAACAGTCAGCGCAACGAGTTGGAGAAATTCCTCGGCAAGGACAATCCAAAGGTCACCTTCGAGCGGTACACCGGCCAGGAAGACAGGACCAAGCGCGAGCAGATCCTGGCCAACCCGCCGGACATCCTGCTGACTAACTACGTGATGCTCGAGCTGATGCTGACCCGTCCGCTAGAGCGAAACAAATTGATCACCGGGGCCACCAATCTGTCCTTCCTTGTTCTCGACGAACTGCATACCTACCGTGGCCGTCAGGGCGCGGACGTGGCCATGCTGGTGCGTCGGTTGCGCGGGGCAGTCGGTGCAACCGACCTTCAGTGCATCGGCACCAGCGCCACTCTTGCCGGACCGGGTACCAAAGCCGAGCAACGCCAACAGGTGGCCGACCTGGCCACCCGGATCTTCGGCACCACGATCGCCTCGCACAACGTAATCGGTGAGACCCTGCGTCGCGCCACCGACGGTCAGGTGGACACCGCCGCACTGACGGCACGTCTCGGTAAGCCGGCACCGACCAATTGGGAGGAGTTGCACCGCGATCCACTGGCTGTCTGGGTCGAGGAGAAGTTCGGCCTCGACAAAGACGACGAGGGCAAGCTGGCACGCCAGTCCCCGAAGAAACTCAGCACCGCCGTCACCGAACTGCATAAGCACACCGGGGTCGCCGAAGACACCTGCCGGGAGCAGTTGCGCGATCTGCTGCTGACTGGGTCGAAGGCGCGCGACCCGAACGGCCGGCCGCTGTTCGCCTTCAAGCTGCACCAGTTCATCGGCAAAGGCGACACCGTCTACACCACCCTGGAACCGGCGGCGAGTCGTTATCTGACCACGCAGTATCAGCGCAGCGCACCGGAAGGACAGAAGGGCCGCCCGCTCTACCCGCTGGCCTTCTGCCGCGAGTGCGGTCAGGACTTCCTTGTCGTCAACCTCGACAAGGGTGGCGAAAAGTTCAGCCCCCGCCCACTCAACGACACCCGCGGCGAGCAAGCCGAGGCTACGGGGCTGTTGTACCTGACCAAAGGCGACTGGCCGGCACCCACGGACCCTGCCCTACTCGAACTGATACCGGACGACTGGGTCATCGCCGACGGGGGCAACCGCACGTTCGACAAAGGTCGCCTCAACCGGCTGCCCATCGCCTACCGAGTCGACCAGTTCGGCACTGTGGTCGAGGAAGAAGGCCAAGGCCTGCCGGTAGCCTTCTTCGACCGACTGGACTTCTGCCCGTCCTGCAAGACCAGCTACGAAAGCTCTCAGCAGTCGGAATTCTCCCGTGTCGCCAGCCTGGGCACCGAAGGCCGGGCCAGTGCTGTCACGGTGCTCACCCAGTCGGTAGTCCGCATCTTGCGTACCCAGAACGATCTGCCCGACGACGCGCGGAAGTTCCTGGCGTTCAGCGACAACCGCCAGGACGCCAGCCTGCAGGCAGGACATTTCAACGACTTCATACTCGTCGGCCTCGTGCGCTCCGCGCTGTACCGGGCGGCCAAAGCCAAGCAGGAGCACGACCCCGATGAGCCGCTCACCGACGACGATCTGGGCATCGAGATCGTCAAGACGCTCGGTGGTGACCTGGCGCAGTTCGCGCGTGACCCGGCCAGCGCCTACGAGCCCATCCCCAGCAAGAAGATCAAGCGCGCCCTGCGTGAGGTGGTGGCCTATCGCGTCTGGGCCGATCTCAAGCGCGGCTGGCGCATCACCATGCCCAACCTCGAACAGACCGGCCAGCTGAGCTTGACCTACGTCGGGATCGACAGTGTGGCCGCCGACGAAACGAAGTGGCAAAGCACGGTCGCTCCGCTCGCGACCGCAGAGCCAGTCACCCGTCGAGAGATCATGCACTGGTTGCTCGCCGAGCTGCGCCGCAACCTCTGTATCGAATCGGACTTCCTGACAGAAGAGCGTTACGACGCAATCAAGCGGGCCAGCGCCCAATGGCTCAAAGCCCCCTGGACCCTGACCGACGAGGCCGGCGTGTACTCCGGTCTCGCCTACCCCGGTGGCCGCACCAAAGGATCGGGTGACTTCCGTGGCGACCTGTTTGTTTCTGGGCTCGGTCTCTACGGACGCTGGCTGCGTAAGTCCCAACGCTTTCCGTTGCACGGTCAGGCGCTCAAACCCGCCGATGCCGATGCGATCATCGGCGACCTATTCACCGTGATGCATAACGCCGGAATCTTGTCGAAAGTCGTCGGCCCCAACAAGCGCACCGGATACCAGATCAAGAGCAGTCTCATCGAATGGCGCGCGGCGCCAGGAGAACGCCGCGAACCCGATCCGATCCGCGGCAACCAAACACAAGGCCGCATCAACCCGTTCTTCAAAGAGTTCTACGCCGAGACCGCCAAGGCGCTCATCGGTCTAGAAGCGCGCGAACATACCGCTCAGGTTGAAGCTGCAGTACGCCAAGAGCGTGAACACCTCTTCAGCGACGCCAAGCTCCCGGTACTGTATTGCTCTCCCACCATGGAACTGGGTGTGGATATCAGCAGCCTCAACGTGGTCGGAATGCGCAATGTGCCCCCGACGCCGGCCAACTACGCGCAGCGATCCGGGCGCGCGGGCCGGTCCGGCCAACCCGCAGTGGTGTTGACCTACTGTGCCACCGGCAACGCCCACGACTCCTACTACTTCGCACGCAGCCAGGACATGGTCGCCGGAGCGGTCGCCCCGCCACGGCTCGAACTCGGCAACCAGGATCTTGTTCGCGCACATGCCCATTCAATCTGGCTCGCAGCCTGCGGCCTCGATCTCAAGGCCAGCATGGTCGAGTTGATCGACATCGACCAACCCGGCCTTCCGCTGCGCCCGACGGTCGTGAGCACCATCAACTCTCCAACGGCGCGATCGGCCGCCGCAGCAGCCATCACCGACGTCCTGTCGGTCACCCCAGAGGTGACCGCAGCACCGTGGTGGAAACCGGACTGGGTCGCCGAAACCGTGGAACTTGCATCGACTCGGTTCCACGAAGCCGCCGGACGGTGGCGCAGCCTCTACCGCGAAGCGCTCAAAGACCTCGACAACGCCAACAAGGTACTCAAGGAGATCGGAGCCTCTGAGCCGGCCAAACGAGGTGCACGCGCCCGCATCGTTGAAGCCCGCGCCGCACTAGATCTGTTGCGAGGCCAGGTCGAAGACATCGCGCAAAGCGACTTCTACCCCTACCGCTACTTCGCCTCCGAGGGCTTCCTGCCGGGTTACTCATTTCCGCGGCTGCCATTGGCCGCGTTCATCCCCGCAGACCGCAGGACCGCCAGTGGCCAAGGCGATTATGTGCAACGCCCGCGGTTCGTGGCGATCAGCGAGTTCGGCCCGGGTGCCTTTATTTACCACGAAGGCGCTCGGTTCGAGGTCGACCGCGTGAGCTTGCCCACCTCCGATGACGGCGGCGGGGTCAGCATCACCGAGATCAAGCGTTGCAACGTCTGCGGGTATCTGCACGAGAACTCCGTCGGCGTTGAGCTCTGCGAGTTGTGCGGTAGCGCATCGCTGGACACGCTAAACAAGATGATGCGGTTGATGTCGGTCAAGACCCGACGCCGAGATCGCATCAGCGCCGACGAGGAAGAGCGCCAGCGTGCCGGCTACGAGGTCGTCACCAGCATCCGGTTCGTCCCCCATGGGGAGCGCGCAGGCCAACTCACCAGCACCATCAGCGTTGACGGTGCCACCGTCGCAACAATGACCTACGGCGACACCGCACAGATTCGCCGCATGAACGTCGGCCTGCGTCGTCGCAAGGACAAGCACATCAAGGGCTACTTGCTGGATACCCTGGAAGGGCGCTGGTCACGGGATGCCGACCTCGTGAAGAACGTGGCGGGCCAGGATCCCCGAATCCGCTCGGTCATTCCCTACGTCGAGGACCGGCGCAACGCCCTGATGGTTGAACTGGACTCCTCGATCAGCGAAGACGAGCGGCGCGCAGGCATGTACGCGCTCAAGCGCGCCATCGAGACTATCTACCAGCTCGAGAGCAGCGAACTGGCCGTGGAACCGCTGCCCGGTAACAGCGGCGACCACGCCTGGTCGCGACTGCTGTTCTTCGAAGCCGCCGAGGGTGGCGCCGGTGTGCTGCGCCGGGTCGCCACTGAGGACGGTCAGATGCGCATCATCGCCCGAAAAGCCCTGGAGTTGTTGCACTTCAACCCTGACACCGGCGAAGACCTGCACCGGGCAGAGTACGCGCGGGAGGACTGCGCACAGGCCTGCTACGACTGCCTGCTGTCGTACTCCAACCAGTGGGATCATCAACACCTCGACCGCCACACCGTGCTCGACTTACTGCAGCGGCTCATGCGCGCAAAGACTGAGATGCCCGCCGACGAGCCGGCTTCGGAGGAGCATTTCCGAACGCTCACCGAGGTCAGCAACAGCCTGGAAAATCAATTCCTTGAGGTGCTGAACAACCACGGTTACCGGCTACCCGACGACGCCCAGCAGATCGTCGACGGCTATTACGTGCGCCCCGACTTCGCCTATCACGTCGGTGGGATGGATGTCGCGGTGTTCCTGGACGGCCCCGTCCATGACGACAATTACCAGAAAGGCAAGGACGAACGCGACGGCGCCAAGCTGGTGGACGAAGCTGGCTGGCTCGTGCTGCGATTCCACTACAGCGACGTCGAGCAGGGTTGGCTCGACACCATCGCGGCGCACCCCGACGTCTTCGGTATTGGGAAGACCAAAGCATGACCGAGACGATCTTCCCGGCCGGAACTCTCGTTCGCGCCCGCGGACGCGACTGGCTGGTTATCCCCGGCGGTACCGAAGGAATGTTGCGCGCCCGACCTCTGGGCGGCAGCGATGCTGAAACCACCCTGCTGCTTCCCGAATTCGACCACCCGACACCGGCGGTATTCACCCCACCGACCGTCGACGATAGGGGAGATGCCAGCCGAGCCCGCCTACTACGCGACGCACTGCGTTTGTCATTCCAGGCGACTGGTGGCCCGTTCCGTTCCTTCGCCAAACTCGGCGTCACCCCCCGCAACTACCAGCTGGTGCCGCTGATGATGGCCACCGCCCAGGACACCACCCGGATGCTCATCGCCGACGGTGTCGGGGTTGGCAAAACCGTCGAAGCCGGCCTGATCATGTCCGAGCTGTTGGCGACCGGAGACGCCGAGCGCCTGGCAGTCCTGTGCTCACCCCAGCTGGCCCCACAGTGGCAGTCGGAGCTGCGGATGAAGTTCGGAATCGACGCCCAACTGCTGCTGCCCTCAACAGTGAATCGGCTGCAGCGCACAGTGCCCTTTGGCTCCACGATCTACCAGCACTACCCGTATCTGGTGATCTCCACCGATTTCATCAAGCAACCCACCCGTCGCGATGAATTCGCCGTGCACTGCCCAGAACTCGTAGTCGTCGACGAGGCACACACTTGCGTCGGCGCCTCCAGCACCTCCCACAACTCCCAGGCGCATTTGCGCTACGCATTGCTGCGCAAACTCGCCGACGACCCCACCCGACACCTGCTGCTACTGACCGCCACCCCGCACAGCGGCGACGATGAAGCCTGGCAGTCTCTCATCGGGCTTCTGGATACCCGCCTGGCTGCTCTGCCCGCCGATCTCTCCGGCCGCGACCGCGAAGAAGACCGCAAACTGCTGGCACAGTTCATGATTCAGCGCCAGCGCGCCGACATCCGCGAATACCTCGACGAGGACACCCCATTCCCCGAGCGGGAGTCCACCGAGACTTCCTACAAGCTAACCCCCGAATACAAGGCCTTCTTCGACGACGTGATGGCCTTCGTCCGCAAGGAAGTCGACGACCCCTCCCTGAGCAAGGTCCGCCAACGGGTGCGGTGGTGGTCGGCCATCGCCCTGCTACGTTGCCTGGCCTCCAGCCCGGCCGCCGCCGAACAAACCCTTCTTAACCGATCGGCGCTCAACGCCGAGGACAGCGAGCACGCCGTTGACGCAGCGGCCGAGCCGCGTATCCTCGACTCCGACCTCGACGACACCACAGAGGGTCAGGACGCCGCCCTCGGATGGGATAACGACGAACTCGATGAGGCGACAGGAAAGTCGACCAGTGCCACCCGCCGTCGGCTGCGCCAACTCGCTGAGTCCGCCTCTGCGCTGAAAGGCCCCATCGGCGACGCCAAACTCAAACGCCTCATCCCGCTTCTGCAGAAGCTGCTGGCCGACGGCTACAACCCGATCGTCTTCTGCCGCTACATCCCCACGGCCGATTACCTCGCCGAACATCTGACCACCGCCCTGGGCAAGAAGCACAAGGACCTACGGGTAGAAGCCGTGACCGGAACGCTGCCGCCCGAGGAGCGGGAGCTTCGTGTCAAAGCCCTCACCGAACACGAGGGCCCCCGAATGCTGATCGCCACCGACTGCCTCTCGGAAGGCATCAACCTTCAAGATGGTTTCACTGCGGTCGTGCACTACGACCTCGCCTGGAACCCCACCCGTCATGAACAGCGCGAAGGCCGCGTCGACCGTTTCGGCCAGCGCGCCGACACCGTGCGCACCATCACCTATTACGGCGAAGATAATGGCATCGACGGCATCGTGCTCGACGTTCTCATCCGTCGCCACGACAAGATCCGCCGCGCCACCGGGGTCTCCGTGCCCGTGCCGATCGACTCCACCACCGTGATGAAAGCGATCTGGGAGTCACTGCTGCTGCGCGGCAAGGACGCCGACCAACTCGAACTCGACCTCGCCGGTGTTACCTCTAAGACCCTCGCCGAAGCGGTCGAAGTGGAATGGGTCAACGTCGCCGAACGAGAGAAGGTATCCCGCTCCCGATTCCGCAAAGCGGGCATCAAACCCGCCGCTGTCTCGGACTTGCTCGAGGAGATTCGGAGCTCCCTCGGCGGCCCCGCCGACGCCGAAACCTTTACTCGCACCGCGCTGCAACTGCTCGGAGCCACCGTTGCCGACACCGTGGACGGATTCACCGCCCGCATCGACACCCTGCCACCGGAAGTCCGCAACCAGCTACCGGCCAGCAAGGACAACCGTCTGCGCTTTCACCGCTCCTTCCCGGTGCCACCGGGCGACCACATTCTCAGCCGTATCGACCCGACGGTGGAGGCCCTGTCGCGCTACGTCCTCGATGCCGCCTTGGACCCCTCGTTACCGGCGATGCTCCGACCGGGCCGCAGGGCAGGCATCATGCGCTCGACTGCCGTCGACAAAGTCACCACCGTGCTGGTGGTGCGCTACCGCTTCGAGCTCAAACTCTCCGGCAGCCGCACCACCGTGACTCAGGTGGCCGAGGACGCACACTTCCTGGCCCATACCGCCTCCGGCGACACCATCACATGGCTTGCTGACGACCGCGTCGACACTCTGCTCACCGCAGCCGCGACCGGTAATGTCGCCGATAGCCTCGCCGAAGCTCAACTAAGCACGGCGATAGACCGGATCGACACCATTCAGCCGCACCTCGACGCGACCGGCCGCGCCAAGGCTGAACAACTCGTTGCCGAGCACCGTGATGTGCGTTCCGCCAGTCGCACGGGAGGCCGCGCGGTCAGCGCCGCACTCCTACCGCCACCGGACGTTCTCGGTGTGTACGTCCTGTTGCCGGACGGAGCAGCCCGATGAGCGGCCTATCCGCGTTCCGGTTCGTGCGCACTATCGGCACCGTTCTTACCGCCGAGGCACTGGCCAGCGCTGCTGAACTCCGGATGCCTGGCCAGAGCGCCACCGACTACCAACTACCGCCCGGCACTGCGGTCAACGCCGCGGTGGCTCGCTCCTGGGACACCATGCTGGCGGCCCACCGGGAATGGCACAAAGCCCTCGAGAAGCTTCCCGAGGGTGAACCCGCTATCAAGGTCACGCGCGAGAAGTGGCTGCTTCCTCTGCTCTACGAATTGGGTTGGGGCAGAGTCGAGGCCGTCCCCGCCGGTCTAGAGATTCAGCCCGGCCTTGGTGACACGACACCGGTGCACTTTCCGGTTTCGCATCGGTGGTCCTATCCCGACGCCGCGGACCCCACCGCGTGGGTGCCGCTGCACCTGCTTGGTGCCGGCGTCAACTTGGACACCAAGACCGCAAACGTCACCGCCCGCGCGCCACAGTCGATGGTGCAGGACTACCTCAACCGAGAGGGCCGCGCCCTGTGGGCGGTCCTGTCCAACGGCAGACAACTGCGTCTACTGCGGGATGCCTCTGCGTTGACTCGCCAGTCCTACGTTGAGTTCGACCTCGATGAAATCTTCGCCAACCAGCTTTACGCCGACTTCCGGTTGCTCTTCCTGACTGCCCACGCCAGCCGGTTCGCCCCGCAGCTCACCGCGGCGGCTACGAAGAAGCAGGCCGCCGCCGTTGAGGACGAAGACAACGACGATTCCGATGGAGACGGAACCGAGCAGCCCGAAGCTCGGCTAGACCTGTGCTGGCTGGAACGGTGGCGTGTTCAAGCCATCGATATCGGCTCACGCGCACGCCTCAAACTGCAAGACGGCATCGCCGTCGCCCTTGAGCATCTCGGCAACGGATTCCTGGCCTGCCCCGACAACATTGCTCTACGCGAGCACCTTGCCAATGCCCACGACGCCGATCGCGATCTGCACCGCGCCTTGCTGCGGATCGCCTACCGACTCATCGTCCTATTCGTTGCCGAGGATCGCGGCTTGCTTCACACCGATGATGTTCCCACCGCTGCCCGCGAGCGGTACGCCGAATACTTCTCCACTGCGAGGCTGCGACGGCTCGTCGGCCAACACGCTGGTGGCCGACATACCGACCTGTGGCAAGCCCATCAGATCGTCACAGAAGCCCTCGCCGGCGAAGGCCTTCCCGCGCTGGGTCTCAGCGGCCTGGGAGCCACCCTGTTCGGCGGTCAATACCTAGGCATCCTCGACGGCACCCGGCTGCCGAACTACGCCTTTTTAGCAGCAATCAAGGCGCTCTCCCAGATCGACGACCCGCTGACCGGCGCGCCGCGTCCCGTCGACTCTCAGAACCTCGACAGCGAGGAATTCGGCGGCATGTACGAGGGCCTGCTCGCTTACACCCCGCGTTACGAACCGGCCGAGCACACCTTCACCTTCACCGTCGCCGCCGGCAACGAGCGCAAGAAGTCAGGCTCGTACTACACCCCCTCCGAGCTCATCGACGTTGTACTCAGCGAGGCGCTGGACCCGCTCATTGCGGAGGCTCTCGCCGCAAAGACCCCAGAGGAACGCGAGAAGGCCATCCTCGACCTCACTGTCATAGATCCCGCCTGCGGTAGCGGACATTTCGTGGTTGCCGCCGCTCGCCGCATCGCTACCGCGCTAGCAGAGGTACGCACCGGCGACACCGAGCCGAGTCCGGCGGCCGTCCGATCCGCCACCGCGGACGTCATCGAACGCTGCATGTACGGCGTGGACCTCAACGACCTCGCCATCGAGATCACCAAGGTCGCCTTGTGGCTGGAAGCTTTTGACGCCGGCCGGCCATTCCCGTTCCTCGACGCGCACTTCCGTGTCGGTAACGCCTTGCTCGGGACCAGTCCCGCGCTGCTTAAGCGGAACATCCCGGACTCTGCCTTTATCGCCCTTGGCGATGATGATAAGGACTGGTCCTCCAAGCTAAAGGCCCGAAACAAGGCCGAACGCGAGGCAGACGAAAATCAGCTCAGTCTTGAATTTGGGTCCGAGATCCTCGATGTGTCGACCACCGAATTGCATATGGCAGCGCAAGATGCTGACAGGGGGTCCACCAAAACACTCGCGCAATTGCGGGCGCGAGCCGATGTCTGGCGTCGGCTTGAGGACGACGCCGACCTGCAGTCCAAGAAACTTGTGGCTGACGCGTGGTGCGCGGCATTCGTTCAGACCAAATCAGGTGCGACAACCTCCGGCCAAGGAATCACTCACAACACCCTGCGTAGCCTGAATGAGAATCCGGGGAGTGTTCCTAACCGTGTCATCGAGATGGTCCAAGCTTTGGCTCGTCAATACCGTTTCTTCCACTGGCACTTGGAGTTTCCAGGTGTATTCGCAGCCGGTGACGCCGATGGCATCGCTGAAACCGGTTGGAGCGGCGGTTTTTCTTGTGTGATCGGCAACCCCCCGTGGGAAACCCTTCAAGTTGAAGATAAAGAGTTCTTCAGCAACGCTGGTCGCGACGACATTGCCGCCGCGTCGACCGCAGCCGTACGAAAGAAGATGATTGACGACCTCGCGTCGGAGGACCTGAACCTCTACCTGCAGTATCGCGCGGCGTGCCGACAGTCCGATGGCGTAAACCACCTTGTTCGAGGTGGCCGTTTCCCACTAACAGCGATGGGCAGGATTAATACCTACGGGTTGTTTGCCGAGACGATGAGAATGCTCGGTGACCCACGAGGCAGCATCGGCGTGATCACCCCCACCGGATTGGCAACCGATAAGGCGACTTCGGGCTTCTTTTCGGATACCCTAACTAGTAACCGTCTACAGGCGTTTTACGACTTCGATAACGAAGCCAAGATCTTCACTGATGTGCACCATTCCTTTCGATTTGCGATAACGACGATTACGGGTCTCGAGCGTCCGGTCGTCCGTTCAAGGTTCGCCTTCCTAACCCGATATATCCCCGACATTGCATCGCGGCGTTTTGAGTTGACTGCACATGAAGTCTTGCAGCTCAATCCGAATACGGGAACGCTGCCGATGTTCTCGATGCGCACCGATGCTGAGATCACCCTTGGGATCTACAGTCGTCATCCAGTGTTGATCCGGGACGACGATATCGACAGAGGCAATACGTGGGCGCTGTCATTTGCGCGGCAATTTCATATGGCTGACGACTCTGACGCCTTCCACTCGATCGCATACTTCACAGATTCGGTATTCAACGGGTGGTCGTTCGAGCGCGAGGGAGTCGAATACCTACCACTTTACGAGGGCAAAATGCTCTGGCACTTTGATCACCGGTTTTCGACCTACCGGGACGCGACGCCCGCACAGTTACGCGTTCAGACCCTGCCGCGTGTCTCGGACAAGCAACACGACGACCCATTGTTGGAGCCACTCGCGCGTCACTGGGTTGACCGCTCGGCAGTAATGAAGAAAATGGGCACAAATTGGGACCGGGACTGGCTACTCGGCTGGCGAGACGTTACCCGCGCTGGCGCTGAGCGAACGTTTGTTCCAGCGGTGCTGCCGTTTTCGGCGTTGGGAGATAAGTTCATACCGGCTTTCCCCGAATGCAGACTCCATGGTCCGCTTCTCCAAGCTGTCTGGTCCAGCATGGTTTTCGATTACGTGGCGCGCCAGAAGATAAGCGGCATGTCAATGAAGCAATTCACCGTAAAGCAACTCGTGATACCAACACCGGCCACATTTGAGCGTCCTGTTGCATGGCAACCTAGTGTCAGTTTGGCGGATTGGGTGTGGCCGTTTGTCCTCGAACTCTCCTACACATCGTGGCGTCTTCGACCTTATGCAATAGATATGCGCGACGATGGGCCGCCGTTTCATTGGGCGCCGGAGCGGCGTTCACTACTGCGGGCGGACCTCGATGCCGGATTCCTACACGTCTACGGACTAGACCGTGGCGAAGCCGAGCACGTTCTCGACTCGTTCACTGTCATCCGTAAGTACGAAGAGCGCGACCACGGCGAGTACCGGACCAAGCGGCTCGTTCTGGAAGCCTACGACCGCATGGCCGACGCCATTGCCAACGGCGGCAAGGGCTGGAGACCCCTCGCTGACCCGCCTGCGGGGCAGGGCCCTCGCCACCCAAATCGGACCTAGCGCAGCAATTGAAGGGGAACCACCTATGCACACGCTAGCCATCGATAAGGACTTCATGGCCGACTTGGCTCGGCTTGAAAAGGAAGATGCAAGAACCGTTCTCGCGGTATTCGAAGATTTCACGAGTGCATCGCAACCCGAACAAGTCCTTGAACGATTAGAAGCTGGCCGCAACCCGAGATTCCGATCGATGACGATCGATCAGACCTGGCGCGCGATCTTTCTTGCTCCTCAATCCGGAGATGTCTACACAGCACTGCGGATTCTCCCCGACGAGGAGGCCAGACGGTGGACTGAAACCACCGATGTGTCCGTGAATGCCGTTACCAAGGGTATCGAGATGAGAAACGATGGGGCTCTCGATGAGGCCCTGCCCGAACTCGTATCAAGTGCCGATAACCTCTTTTGTCACTTCAGCGATTCGGGACTCCGACGCCTGGGTATCGATGACAAGACTCTCCAAGTTGCGCGAACGCTTACGTCGGAGGGGCAACTGCTCGCGGCTAAGCAGATTCTCCCCAGCACTCAGTGGGATGTGCTTTTCGACTTGTCGGCCGGCTATACCGCCGACGAGGTATTCGCCCAAATGGGGGCTGCCTTAGACGACGATCCCTTCGACGCTTCGGACCTTGATTCGGCCGTGCTTCGGAGCCGCAGTCGAATTTCGCTGATTGAAGATCAAGACGAACTCCTTATGGCCTTCGCTTACCCGTTTGCCACATGGCGCGTCTACCTCCACCCCTCCCAGCGCAAGGTCGTCGAAGCCTCCTTCGCCGGGCCCGCACGTGTGACCGGCGGTCCGGGCACAGGAAAGACCATTGTTGCGCTGCACAGGGCCTACAACTTGGCGCAGCGGAGCGCTGGCCGTGTTCTGCTGACAACCTTTACGACGAATCTCTGCGAGGAGCTTCAGTCGCGCCTTGAGATGCTCGCGGACGACGAGAATGTGGAGAGCCGCATCGAGATCATCACGATCGACAAACTGGCGACTCGTCTATGTAAGAGGGAACATCGGGTCCTGAAGCGAGTCAGCCGCGAGGACGAGAACCAACTCTGGGATGAAATAATTGATCAGTTGGGCCTTCAACTCTCGGCGTCGATCCTCGCGAGCGAGTGGCGACAAGTCGCTCTCGCGCTACAGGTCACTTCCCAAGAAGAATACGTCGCCGCCAAGGCGGACGGGATGGGCCGACTCCTAACCCCCGAACAAGCTGTCGAGGTATGGAATGGGCTTCAAGCCTTCGAACAAACCCTTCATCGACGGGGCGCTTGGACCCACGAAACCATTAGGCGTGAGGCAATCCATCTACTGGATGAGAACCCCGAAAAACCATATCGCCATGTCATTGTCGATGAAGCACAGGACCTAAGCGCAGACCAATGGCGGCTTCTTCGGGCAGCCGTACCTGACGGGCCTGACGACATCTTCGTAGCAGGAGATACCCACCAAAGAATCTATGACAATTACGTCACGCTTCACGACGTCGGTATCGACGTTGAGGGTAGATCGTCTGAACTGGATCTCAACTACCGAACGACAGCGGAGATCTTGGCCTGGAGCCTTGAACTCCTGCGAGGCGAACCTATCGACGATATGGAGGGCGGCCTGGAGTCAATCGCGCGGTGCAGATCTGCGTTACGCGGCCAAGCGCCCCGCCTGGTCGGGCTGTCGTCTTCTGCAGCTGAAGTCCAATACGTCACCGAAGCTGTCATCGATTGGATCTCGCAGGGAGTAGATCCGTCGGACATCGGAATCGCCACGCGTACTCACCGGCTGGCAAGCTGGATGGAGCGAGTAATCCGCGCAGAGGGAATTCCGACGTTCTACCTCAGTGGTGATCAAAACCTCGGCGGAGGGGTAGGCATAGGCACAATGCACGGAATGAAGGGACTCGAGTTCCGCTGCGTCGCGATACCGGGCCTGAGTGCCAGTCTGTTTCCGGAGAAAAATTCAGTAACACCGGCAGGCGTCGACAAACATGCCCACGAACAAGATATCGAGCGGGAAAAATGTCTCCTTTTTGTCGCCTGTACGAGAGCACGCGAAGAGCTACTTGTGACGTGGAATGGGAAGCCAAGTCCCTTCCTGCATTCGATTGCGGCGGTCTGAAGCCGTGACTGAGGCAAGTGCCAGCTTGACGATCATCCCACGGATGCTGCAACTTCTGGTCGGCGAGGAAAACACTTCACCTAGCTGCTGGATGCTCGAAGAGGGCAAACCACTGGACTCTTGCTTCAGCCCAGAGTGGAGGGTCTCGACTGCATCGTCAGTGCCTGATCTCATCGCAGGCGTCAACGCCCAGCTTAATTCCTCTGCGGTGATACTCCTCCCACCGTGGGGCAGAGTGCCGAACACACGCAGCGAAGTCCAAGAGGAGGTGCTCTTGGGATGCCAGCCCCGAGATTCGGGTTGGCCGCTCATCGCCGTGGTACCTGCATCGTCGCTGATTTCTCGCAGATCTGAGCGGTTTCGCTCAGTCCTCTTCGACTCGTGGCGGCCAACAGCAGTAATCTACGTTTCGGGCGGAATTGCGGGCGTTCATTCCTCCTTTCTCACCGCCCTTGTTCGATTGGAGCCACCAGGCTCCGAGACGCAGGTGATGCACGTTTTTTCGGTTCCGCAAGGACAACAGCCCCAAAGCGATTCGGTTCTCGTCGATCTCAGACGAAATCTCCGCATGTCCGGGGGTGCCACCGATTTCGGATTCACGCTCAGGGCCTTTCCAACAGCCGGCGCTTCCCTGGGCTTCCGAGATCTTGATCCGAGCACCATCACACGCCGAGAGAGTCTTCAGAGTTATGGAAGCGCAACAACTCTCGGCGATTTGTTCAAAGTTCGATTGCTGCGTGTACGTCCCGAGAACCTTACAAACGGACCCGACGAAGGTCGAGTACGCGTCATTAGCGGGAGAGATGTCCTCACAGACGGGACCATCGCTCCGCCTAACGAAGATTCTTTGTGGATAGATTCGCCTGAGTCTGAGCTCGCTGTAGGTGACATATTAATCCGCTCAATTGTCGATGCTCGAAACACTAAGGGATTCGTCATAGCCCAAGTGGACGCCGAAGATCTACCCGCCACCGCTAACTCAACACTACTGGCGCTCAGCCCGAGGGAGCCCCTTGAGGCAGAAGTGCGAACCTTCGTCCAGGAGTACTTGCGGTCCAGTCTGGCCAGAGAACTCGTTGGAGAGCTAAGCGGTCTGACTATCAATGCTTCTCAACTCGCAAGGCTTCATGTACCACTTCCGGACTACGACATGAAGATCGCTATCGCCACGATCCAACACGCGGTTCTGAGGGCAACTGAATGGCAAAGTGAAGCAGCACAACTGTTGTCGTCAATCTTCGATGACCACACCGCGGCCGCGAATCGGGGACGAATTCTGACCGACAGCCGGATGCTTCGATCACGTATTGAAGCCGCTGAGGCAATCGATGACTTTGGCTACAAGGTCCGCACACTCTATCCACATCCAATAGCACTTAGGTGGCGAATAATTGAGGCGGCCGGCGAGGATGATCGGCTAACAGAGGGTCACTACCGCGCAGTGTTGAACACGGTGGAAGTGGTTCTCGCCTACCTCGCGTGTATCGGGCTTTCCCTCGCCCGCGAGATCGGCGAGCCCGTCGGCGCTCTGAAGACTCTGCGAGACAACCTCTCTCAGGGCCGTGGTCCGACTTTCGGCGATTGGGTTGCGGTGTTAGACGAGCTATCTGGAAAGAGGTTCGCGGGGATCGATGAACTGCTGGGACTCCCCGATTTCAGGAAGTTCATCCAAGATAAAACCGCGAGAGACTCAGTGAACCTGATTCGGGACCGCCGCAACGACGAGTCGCATGTGCGCGGTGTCGACAAGGTCGACCTTCCTGAGGCAGAAAGGGAGGCAGTTGAGGCCCTCACCACCATTCTTGCATCAACAGAGTTCTTGGTTGACCTTCCTCTCGTGATCGGCGAGAGCGATCATTGGGACGAACTCTCGCAGCAAGGCCGCGTCTACTACCGCCAACTCAGCGGTGACCACCCAATCGTCAGACTGCAAAGCATGCGATCAGACCAGCGCGTCGCGAAGAACAGCCTCTACTTGATGGACACCGAAAGGCGACTACACCTCCTGCGCCCGTTCCTAACAGCGATGCACTGCCCCGTCTGCCGCAGCCTGTCGACGTTCCACATCGATTTGGTTTCGCCAGAGGGACCTGTATTGAAGAGCCTCGAACACGGCCACCAAACAGTTCAAGAGGGGTTGCGCGACGCTCTCATCGCGGTAGATCTGCTCAATCGAGATCAAGGTCCTGCGGCAGCAACGAAAGCCTAGAAAGCGCCTTCCGCCACTTGGAAACAGACGAGACCTATTCGGCGCCACATCCGAACCACTCGGTCTCGATCGTCGATCACGGCTGCAATTGAGAAGCGGTGCTCCAATTGCTGGTGGTAAATCTCTTCCTTGATCACTTCATCAGGGCGATAGTCGCCATCCGCCCGCATCAAGAGCTCATCGTAAGGAACGCCGCACTCGGTAAGCCACTTAGTGGTGATACCTCTCGCCTTCTCTTCACGGCCGGAGATCGCGATAATCGCCGAAACACTCGGGTGAGCCGCCAGCGCCTGAACCGCCAACACAACAGGTCGGTTCGGCTCGTCGGTGTGAGCGCGCCGCCAATCGTAAGGGTCTCGTGAGCTGTGGAGAGCCAGAGTGCCGTCGATATCAACTATCCATGCGACGGGGAGGCTCATCTTCTCTTGCCGCCAGCTTTGGGCGCTCGGAGGATCTGCAAAGTCATTTCCTCTCCCAACCCCCCAAATAAAGTTGCCATCGCTCCGGGATCACCCTCCTCGTGGGATGAACAATTACACCAGTACGGGATCGGCTCGCTGGGGCGGCGTTGCGACTCCTAGATTGGCGACGACGACACAGCGGCAAATCAAAGTCGCTCCGCTCCCGGCGCGCCACTGAACAACCAGTACTCCACCCACTCTCCGGTGACTTTCGGCGCGCCGGGCTGCGCGACCAACGTCCGCGCCACCGCCGCCGCATCCCGGCAATAGTTCACCCATCTGCGTCTTTCATTGATGCGCCTCCGGTCAAAGGGCCAGTGCGCTCTCTCCAAGGCGTTGCGAACAAGTCGGTCGTAGACGAGCGGCGGAGCCGGAAGATCAGCACTGACACCCGCAAGCCACAACCACTTGGTGAAGAAGCGGAAATCCAGTCCAGGAATCGCGGCTGCCGTAGACCATGCACCTTCGAGATCGTCGCCGTGGACCTGCTTAACTGAAACATCTAGGATGCGTTCAAGATCAGCCGACTTCAATGCTTCGGCATGGCGCCCGTAATAGCGGTTCGTCTCACCCGCGCCCCACAACAAAGTGGCGATGAACGCGACCCTGCGTGCCCTTGCTGTGCCGAGGTCGCGGGCAAGGTTCCTGAGATCCCTCCGATGGATGCCGTCTTTGAAGGTGTCCAGCAGCTGGCTCAGATCAGGGTCGGCCATGTTCCAACGTCGCCACGGTTCGGGATGAAAACGCATGACGGATTGGGACCCTGGGTCGAATCCGGCCATGTCCTCGCCGCACACCGCAACAACACGCTTGACCCACGATTCATGTAAATCCATCTGCGCCGATCCCCTATACCGCCTGAAGCGAACGACTCCGCCCTCGTAAGGACCCTAAAGGCTCGCACCGACACCCGAGGCATGGCTGCCCCGGGAGGCTGACAGAAACGGGAATCAGCGAGGCCTATCGAGAGCCCGCAGGAAAGCCGGCCTGGAGCTTTGGAAATCAACTCCCAGGCGGGCAGAAGGCGGGAATCGTTGGGAACCAGTGGGGACGTGCAAGTAGGACCTCCTGACGACGCCGGCGCTGGGTGTTGCTGTTATCCAGCCCATGCCCGACTCTGTATAGAGGCGGCGTTTGCCGGAGGCCACTAACAGGGAGGGTTATAGCTCGAGATGCCCGGCAGACCCCAGCTCCGCATCGGCGCCCACGGGAAGATCACGAGGATCTACCAGGGCGACGGGGTCTGGCTGGCCAAGTGCCGTTACCGCGACCTCGACGGCGTCACCCGGGTCGTTCAACGGGTGGGCCCAGCCGACGAGCACGACAAGCGCGGCAAGCTCGCCGAGGACGCCCTTGTCACGGCGATCACCGAACGCCGTCGGATGGCGATGGCCGAGGACGTCACCCTCGACACCAAGGTCGCTGATCTCGTGCAACGTCACCTGACCCGACTAGAGGAGGAACGTCGCTCCCCCGCCACCATGTCCACCTATCGCTACAACGTGACCAAGCTGAAGAACTTCATCGGCGGTTTGCGGGTGGGCGAGGCCACGGCGGCCCGCGTCGATGCCGCGATCAGATCCATGAACAACGCCCACGGCCCGACGATGGCGCGCCAGTGCAAGACCATCCTGCGCGGCGCCCTCCAGTTGGCCGTCATGGCGAATGCCATCAGCACCAACCCTGTTCGCGACGTCCAACCCATCAAGCTGAGAAACCGGCCGAAGGGCGCACCCGCACTGGACGCAAATCAGGTCCGGACGCTGCTGAGGAGCCTTCTGGAGTCGAAATACTGCCAAGAGTTCGACCTGGCGGACCCCATCATCGTGCTGATGGCAACCGGCCTGCGTCGCTCCGAACTGCTCGCGCTGCGCTGGGAGGACTTCAACGCCGACGACGCGACCCTCGCCGTCACCGGCAAACTGGTGCGGGCAACGGGGGTGGGCATTCAGTGGCTACCGGAACCCAAGACCGACGCCGGCTACCGGACGGTGCCGCTGCCCAAGTTCGCCGTGTCCGTGCTCCAGGCCCGACGGAGCCGGGAGTTCCTGGGTCAGCAGCGGTTCATCTTTCCCTCCACCGTCGGCACTCTGCGCGATCCGAACAACCTCGGCAAGCAATGGCGAAAGGTCCGCGACGACTTGGGGGTGCCCGAGGTCACCAGCCACAGCTTCCGCAAGACCATCGCGACCCTCATCGACGACGAAGGCCTCTCGGCCCGGATCGGGGCCGATCAACTCGGGCACTCCAACGTCTCGATGACCCAGGACCGCTACATGAAGCGCGGCCGCGTTCACCAGCAGGTTGCCGACCTGATGGACCGAGCGGTGGACATAAACGATGAATAAACGATGACCCAGCCGCCGAATTTCGAAAAAATGCCCTCTGACGTGGGGCGGGCGGGGCTCGAACCCGCGACCAACGGATTATGAGTCCGCGGCTCTAACCAACTGAGCTACCGCCCCGTACGCCATCGGCGCGCTACGAGCCTAGCGTCCACGTCGCGCAGGATCCGGAATGACTCAGCTCATGACGACGCAGAACTCATTGCCCTCTGGATCAAGCAGGACGATGAAATCCCCGATGGGATCGGCCCGCCGATCGGTCACCT
>SXGT01497520.1_pt1 | contig 28686 bp, 27 predicted proteins | sample 3176221 | NCBI WGS metagenome assembly SXGT01 (sample SAMN11356862, study PRJNA531348) | freshwater metagenome | isolation source: freshwater sample F1-120 | place: China: Fuxian Lake, Yuxi | collected 2017-12-25 | reverse complement strand
TCAAACCGCAGAAGACTTCGCGCTGGCCGCGTTCGCGGAGCACCGGCGCTGCTAAGCTGTCGCATCCGGTGTTTGGTGCGGCTGAGCTCATGCGGCTTGCCGCCCGTCGCGGCCCATCGGCGCCATCGCCGTACGCTCGGCCTCAAGGCGCGCTTCGCGCAGTTTTAGTAGAAACTGCGCGGCGTTTATAACGTAGGCGCCATACGCAGCGATGGCGATCATCATCTGCTGCTGCGCTGTGCCCCATCCGGTGAGCAACGCGACGAGATAGGCAGTCTGCAGCGCAAGAACGAGCATGCTGAACACGTCTTCCCAAAAGAAGGCGCGCGCGAAGAGGTACTTTCCGAAGACCTCTTTCTCCCAGATCGAGCCGGTGATCATGATGAGATAGAGCAGAAATGTTTTTGCTAGGATCGACGCCGTCGCGATCTCGTAACCGGCGCCGGTTGTGAGAAAACGGATCACCAGCCCAAGACTGATCGCAAATACGATGAACTGAAGTGGCGCGAGAATGGCTTGCACTAATGTCCAGTGCGATGCGTCGCGCCTCGCGCGCTCCTCCGGGGTGTAGAGCGCGGCTTTGCCAGCGTCGCTTTTTTCGCGCGGCTCAATGTGAGAGCCGACATGCGCGGGCCATGGGCATGGCGCTATCCGGTCCATCCAGTGCTCGAGGAAGTTAGTGGGACGCCGCGTGGCGCTATCGCCCGATTTGGAAACGAGAGGGCTGCCGCCTCCGGATTGCGGTCGTTTTCCGTGCACCGCCGACCTCCCAAATAATCGCAACGCCTGAGAAGCGTATCCGTGGGGGCCCAGTTGTCAAGGAAATGGAACGTCCAATAAAATGGACACATGCCCTATTTTGACGAAATTAATGCTCGCCAGAAAGCGTCAAGTCTGCTTACCGTGGAAAACCGAGAACAGAGATCCTCGTGAGAGGACAGCGCGTCTTGGGAGGGAACGCCTGCCTTTGGGCCTCGTAAGAGGGTCACCGAGTGGGAGCAGCGTGGCGCGGAGCTGCGTGAAGAGTGACACTCCGCAGGTAGAAGGGGCCCTGCATGGCCAGCCTTCCGCAGTCGCCGGCATTCGATTTGTGCGGCGAAGAACCAAAGCGGCTCGAGCCTCGCGGCGGGCGGGACCGAGGCGCCAAGCGCGCCCGAGACGAAGCCCAACGCTCCCAATCCGAACAGCTCGCGCGCCTGGTAGAGGGCGAGATCATTCCCCGCCTCATGCTCGCCCACAGCAATGTGGGGCTTGCCTCAAAGCCCACAAACGCGATCGAGCTTGGCCCAGAAACCACTGAAAAATTTGCACTTTATACGCTTTCGTCGAGTCATGAATCGCTTCTCGCGATCATCGGTGGGTTGCTGCAGCAGGGTGTCTCGCTCGACGCGATTTATCTCGATCTGCTGAGCCCAACGGCTCGCCGATTGGGCGAATTCTGGAGCGATGACCAAGTGTCATTCGCGGACGTCACCATCGCGCTTGGCAGATTGCAGCAGGTCGTCCGCGAACTCAGCCTGCATGATCCCGTCGATCAGAGTGCAGCCGCAAATGGACGAGCCGCACTTTTTGCCCCCGCGCCAGGCGAGCAGCACACTTTCGGCATTGTCATTATTGAAGAATTTTTTCGCCGCTCGGGTTGGCGGACCTGGACTGAATTGTCAGGCGCGCCGGAAGAAATTTTGGGCGCCGTACAAGCTCACAGGTTCGATGTCTTTGGGATGACGGCCAGCTCAGACGAGCGACTTGATCAAATCGCGCCAATGATTATGTCAATTCGGCGAGCGTCAAGGAATCGCGACATCAGTGTCATGGTGGGAGGGCTCCTCTTCCTGGAGCGTCCGGACCTTGTGGCAACGGTCGGCGCGGACGCCATGGCTGCCGATGCGAAGGAAGCTGTGTTCAAGGCAGAGGTCGCGGTGAGGCAACTCGCACGCCACTGATGCTTGACGGCGCCAGAAGAAGGCCGAGTGCGAGTTCTAATGACGATCCACACGCCTCCGGCTGAGCGCATTGGACCACGGTTCGCGCGAAATCTTTTGGGTGCGCTTGATGGCAAGGTGGCGGCCAACGTTGTGGCAGCCGGCGGCGATGTGGCGATGATTATCGATCGCGGCGGCGTCATCAGGGATTTGGCCGTTAGCAGTCGCGATATGGTCAATGACGGGTTCGAGGGGTGGCTCGATCGCCGCTGGGCCGACACCGTAACCACCGACAGCAAACAAAAGATCGAAGAAATGTTGCGCGACGCCGCTAATGACGCTGGTCCGCGTTGGCGCGAAATCAATCATCCCACAGTGGGCGGCGCTTCCGTTGCCGTACGCTATATCACGGTCAACGCTGGCGAAGATGGTCGTGTGATCGCAATCGGTCGGGATCATCGCGCCGCCGCTGAGTTGCAGCAGCGTTTGATTCAGGCGCAGCAAACCATGGAGCGCGATTACACGCGTCTGCGCGAAGCCGAGTCCCGTTATCGGCTGCTGTTTCAACTCGCTTCAGAAGCCGTCATCGTTGTCGATGCGGCGACGCGCAAGATTATCGAAGCAAATCCCGCAGCTGAGCGGCTGATAGGCGGCGTTTCCGCGCCCCTCATCGGCCGCGCGTTCGCGGCCGCTTTTGATGGTGATTCACGCGATGCGGCTGTGTCATTGCTGGCGATGGCGCATGGTGGTGGCAATCTGACGGCGCAGGCTACGTTGCAATGCGCCGGACGGCCGTTCAACGTTGCGGCCTCGCTTTTCCGGCAGGACCGCGCCTCGCTCTTTCTGGTTCGCCTCAGCGCGCTCGACGCGGACATGGCGCATGTGACGGAATCCGCCCAGCGGCTCATGAACGTCCTCGAGCGCATTCCAGACGCGTTCGTGGTGACAGATGAAAATCTGCGCATCCTCGCCGAGAATACCGCATTCCTTGATCTCACCCGCCTCGCAAGCAAGGAGCAGGCGCAAGGTCAGTCGCTGGAGAACTTCCTTGGTCGACCCGAGATTGACCGGAATATTCTTGTTTCCAGCCTGCGCCAGCACGGGTCACTAAAGAACTTCGCCACAATTTTGCGGAATCGATTGGGCGAACAAGAGGATGTGGAAGTGTCGGCGGTGCATGTCCCCGACAGCGATCAGCCTTGCTTCGGTTTCTCTATTCGAAACGTCGTGCGCACCCCGGTTGCGCGCGCCAGCGTCGCGGGTGAATTGCCGCGATCCGTTGAACAGCTTTCACAATTGGTCGGGCGTGTAACGCTCAAGGAATTGGTCCGGGAAACCACTGATCTGGTGGAGCGCCTCTGCATTGAGGCCGCGCTCGAATTGACCGGCAACAATCGCGCGTCGGCGGCCGAGGTGCTGGGCCTCAGCCGCCAGAGCCTCTCTTCGAAGCTGCATCGATACGGCTTGGGCGATTTGCAAAACAACGACTGACCTGACCGTCAACTTTAATTGACAGTCTAAAGTGTCATTTGTAGCGTTCGGTATGGCTCGCACCACCGCCGCCGCGACATTCAAATCGCTTCCAGCGCCAAGCGCGGTTTTGGAATTGTTCAAGCCGATCACCTGGTGTCCGCCCATGTGGGCGTTCGGGAGCGGCGTCATTTCGTCGGGCGCCAATCTCGGTGAGCGTTGGCCGATGGCTTTGGCGGGCATCATTCTCGCCGGGCCACTCATTTGCGCCACCAGTCAGGCCGTCAACGATTGGTACGACCGGCACGTTGACGCCATCAATGAGCCTGATCGCCCGATCCCGTCAGGTCGCATCCCCGGACAATGGGGACTTTGGATCGCCATTGGTTGGACGATGGTATCGATGCTCTGGGCGTATGCGCTCGGGCCGTGGGTGTTCGGCGCCGCTGTCGTTGGGATGGGGTTGGCGTGGATTTATAGCGCGCCGCCTCTGCGGTTGAAGCAAAGCGGCTGGTGGGGGCCGGCTGCGTGTGCGCTCTCTTATGAGGGCATCACCTGGTTCACTGGCGCTGCTGTCATGCTCAGCGCGCTGCCCAATACGCAAATCCTGATCATCGCGGCGCTCTACAGTTTCGGAGCGCACGGCATCATGGTGCTGAATGACTTCAAGGCGATTGAAGGCGATCGCCAAACCGGTGTGCGTTCTTTGCCTGTGCAATTGGGCGTCGACAACGCGGCGAAACTCGCGTGCGCCGTCATGCTTGCGCCGCAGGCGATTGTGATCGCGCTGTTGCTCGCATGGGGTCAACCGCTGCACGCCATCGCCGTGACGGTTTCGTTCGGCGTGCAGATTTATCTGATGGCGCGATTGATCACTGATCCGCGTAAATTGGCGCCTTGGTTCAACGCCACCAGCGTCCTTCTTTATGTCTTGGGCATGCTGGTTAGCGCGTTTGCGCTCGGCGGCCTCGCTGGAGCTGGCTCATGACCGGTACGCATCTGAGTTGGCTGGGCATCATCCGGCTCGGTCTGGTGCAGAGTGCATTGGGCGCAATCGTTGTGCTTACGACCTCCACACTGAACCGGGTGATGGTCGTTGAGTACGCGTTGCCTGCCATGCTGCCGGCGGCGCTCGTTGCTTGGCATTACGCTATTCAGTTGTCTCGCCCTCGCTGGGGTTATGGCTCCGACATGGGGCATCGCCGCACGCCGTGGATTATTGGCGGAATGGGTGTGCTGGCGCTTGGCGGCGTCCTGGCGACGGATGCAACGTTGCTGATGGCGTCTTCGCCGATGCTCGGACTTTTGCTGGGCGTGCTGGCATTCACAATGATCGGCGCCGGAGTCGGTGCGAGCGGCACGTCATTGCTTGCGCTGCTGGCGACGCGCACCGCGCCCGCTCGTCGTCCCGCGGCTGCCGCTACCACTTGGATCATGATGATCGTTGGCATCGTCATCACGGCTGGCGTCGCTGGCGCCTTGCTCGATCCATTCTCGCCGCAGCGTTTGGCGTACGTCGCGGCGGGCGTTGCTGGCGCAGCGTTCATTGTTACGCTTCTCGCCGTCTGGGGCGTCGAGCGCGAGCCAGAGCGCCAGCCCGAGACGCAAGAGCAAAAGCCGCCCTTTGCGCAGGTGCTACGCGAAATTTGGGCTGAGCCGCTGGCGCGCCGTTTCACGATTTTTGTTTTCATCTCGATGATGGCCTACAGCGCGCAAGATCTCATTCTCGAACCGTTCGCGGGTTTGGTGTTTGGAATGACGCCCGGTCAGTCGACGCAAATGGCGGGCGTGCAACATGGCGGCGTGCTGCTCGGCATGATCCTCGTTGGCGTGTGCGGCGCGCGCTTTGGCGATAAGAAGCGCGCCTGGATGCGGCAATGGACGATTGCTGGCTGCATCGGCTCGGCGCTGGCGCTGGGCTCGTTGGCGTGCGCGGCTTATGTTGGCCCCGGCTGGCCGCTGCAGCCCACGGTGTTTGCACTTGGTTTTGCCAATGGCGTGTTTGCGGTTTCCGCAATTGGTTCGATGATGGGCCTCGCCGGTGAAGGCCGCAGTTCCCGCGAAGGCGTACGCATGGGCGTGTGGGGCGCGGCCCAGGCGATTGCATTTGCATGCGGCGGCTTTGCCGGCGCCGCGGGCGTCGATGCGCTGCGGCTGTTGCTGTCCGATACGTCGAGTGCGTTCCAGATCGTCTTTTTGCTTGAGGCAAGTTTGTTTGTATTCGCTGGCGCGCTCGCGAGCCGCCTTGACCTAGTCGGCGCACGATCGGCGCCGGCGGAGAGCGCCAACGCGCTTGAAGGAGTGCGCTGACATGGTTTCGAGATTGACCTATGACGCGGTGGTGGTGGGCGGAGGCCCCGCCGGCGCGACCGCCGCCACAGACCTCGCGAAAGCCGGTTACAAGGTGCTGCTGCTTGACCGCGCGGGTCGTATCAAGCCTTGCGGCGGCGCAATTCCACCGCGTTTGATCCGTGACTTTGAAATTCCCGATCAACTGTTGGTGGCGCGCGCAACGTCGGCGCGGATGGTTGCGCCCTCTGATCGTGAAGTGGATATGCCGATCGAAGGCGGCTTCGTTGGCATGGTTGACCGCGAGCACTTTGACGAATGGTTGCGCGAACGCGCCGCTGCCGCCGGAGCTGAGCGGCATGCTGGATCATTCCTCCAGATTGAGCACGATGACGATGGCGTTGCCGTCGTCTGTTACCACGATAAGGACACCGATAAGGATATGGTGCGGCGCGTTCGCGCGCGCGTGATCATTGGCGCTGACGGCGCGCGCTCCAAAGTGGCGCAGCAATCTGTCAAAGGCGCCGACCGCATGCCGTGCGTCTTCGCCTATCACGAAATCATTCGCTCGCCGCCGCAGGGCTTTGGCGATTTCGACGGCCGCCGCTGCGACGTCTATTATCAGGGCAAGCTTTCACCGGACTTTTACGCGTGGATTTTTCCCCATGGGGAAACAGCCAGCGTCGGCGTCGGCTCAGCCAATAAGGGCTTTTCACTACGCGGCGCCGTTACCGCCTTGCGCGAGAGCTCTGGCCTTGCTGGCTGCGAGACGGTGCGAACTGAAGGCGCGCCAATTCCGCTAAAGCCTCTGGCGCGATGGGATAATGGCCGCGATGTCGTATTGGCCGGCGATGCATCAGGCGTGGTCGCGCCCGCGTCGGGCGAGGGACTCTATTACGCGATGATCGGCGGGCGTGTTGCGGCTGAAGCGGCCGATGCTTTTCTCAGTACCGGCAAGTCTCAAAGCCTCGCGAGCGCGCGCAAGGCATTTATGCGTGACCACGGCCAAGTGTTTTGGATTCTCGGCATTATGCAGCACTTCTGGTACCGGAGCGACAAACGCCGGGAACGCTTCGTCTCCATGTGCGACGATCCCGACGTGCAACGTCTCACCTGGCAGGCCTACATGAATAAGGAATTGGTGCGCGCCGATCCGGCAGCGCACGTACGCATCTTCATGAAGGACATGGGGCACTTGCTCGGCATGTCACCGACGACGTGAGCGCCAAGTGGCGCCCGATCGCCGTCGCCGCAGCGGCCGCAGTGTTCGTCGGCGCTCTCGGCAGTACGGTCACCGATCTGGGGCCTTGGTACCAAGCCTTGCAGAAGCCGGATTGGCAACCGCCTGGCCCGGCCTTCGGCGCCATCTGGACGACGATTTACGCGCTGACCGCCGCCGCCGCTGTCGTGACGTGGCGCCGGGCGCCGAAGGGCGCGGAGCGCGAATGGCTCATTGGCCTTTTTGCACTGAATGGCTTTCTGAATGTGCTCTGGAGCCTTCTGTTTTTTCGCTTTCACCGGCCAGACTGGTCGTTGATCGAAGTTGCGTTTCTGTGGCTTTCGATCGTTGCGCTCATCGTATTCACTTCTCGCCACGCGCGGCTCGCTGGCGTCTTGCTTACCCCGTACCTGATCTGGGTATCGCTGGCGGCCGTATTGAACTTTGAAGTGGTGCGTTTGAACGGGCCGTTCGGCTAATCGAAACCGGAGGCGCGCCGTGGAGGAGTTCGTACTGAGCGGCCGCGCGGTGGACGTCGTTCTGCTGGTGATCGCAGTAGAGTTCGTCGTGCTTGTCAGTTTGCGGCGCGGTCAACGAAAACGCGCGGCCGTGGACTTGTTCTTTGCGTTGATGCCTGGCGCCATTCTGCTGTTGGCAATCCGGGCGGCTTTGGTTGGAGCGGATTGGCTATGGGTAGCGTTGTTGATCGCCGCGTCGTTCCCGTTTCACCTGATCGACCTCATGCGCCGTCGCTAAGCACGCTTCCAGCCGGCGACTTTCGCATTGAGGATTTCCTGCTTGGGCGTTCGCGCGCGGAGGGGGTGTTTCAGGATTTCACAGGGCGGATACGCCGCCGGTTCAACGTTGAGCTCGATGGTCGCCAAAGCGATGGGACGCTGGTTCTTGCCGAGAATTTTCTTTTTGACGATGGCGCCACGGAGCAACGCGTTTGGCGCATTACCTCAATTGGACGAACAAATTACGCCGCCAGCGCGGATGACATGATCGGCCAAGCGAAGGGCGCGGTGAATGGCGGTGTCCTGCGCTGGAGCTATTTGTTCAACCTAAAGCTCGGCGCGCGGAGCCTGCGTGTGCGGTTTCACGACACTTTTGTCCAAGTCGCTGATGACATGGTGCTGAACACCGCATGCGTTACCAAGTTCGGGTTTAAACTCGGGCGCACCACGATCATCTTCCGTCGCGAGCGCTGAACAAAGAAAAGGCCGCCGATGCGAGCGCAACGGCGGCCGAACAGTTTCTTCCTATGACGACTTAGCCGCCCGTGGCGGACTTGAGGTATGCGATCACATCGGCGCGCTGCTGCGCATTACGCAGGCCAACGAACGCCATCGTGGTGCCAGGAATTCTGGCGCGCGGATTTTCGAGATAGTTGAACAATTCTTGCTCGGTCCACACGATGTCTGAGCTTTGGTTCGCGGCGGAATAGCGGAAGCCAGGAACGGTGCCGGATTCGCGGCCGATAATACCGTGCAGCGACGGGCCGACGCGGTTCACACCGGCATCTGGCGAATGGCACGTGGCGCATTGTGCGAAGATGCGACGGCCGCGCTCGGTATCGCCCGAAAGCGTAGCGCCGCTGGCGTCAGTGATCGCCAGCGCGATGAGCGTTTCGGCGGGCGGGCCGGCCGGCGTTTCCACAGCCGGGGGTGTCTCGGCGGCAGGCGTTTCAGCGGTTTGAGTCGGAGGCGTGTCCGCCTTCTCGGCGGCCGGCGAGCAGGCGACTACGGCAAGCACGAGGCCAAGCGCTGCGGCGCCAAGTAAAGAACGCATAAAAGCTCCTCCCAAGAGACTATTTCACCCAATTCGGACGCCTAGCCGGCCAAACTGTCAAGACAATTCGACGGATCAATCTGTCAACCTTTCGGTACGCACACAAAGGCGAGTCCATTCTACGCGCCATACTAGACTTTGGTTCACCCCGTTATCGGTTCAACGGGAGACGCGAGTTGCGTTTGTCAGCCGCTAGCGTCGACGCGCAGTATGGCCCCGACGCTGCGCCTGCCGCAGACTTTCTATTGAACGCGGAGCAGGCGGTATGCGGCTTGGTCAGTGGTGGCTTTTGGGCATCGTGGCGGCCGCGCTCGGTCTCGTGTCGTGCGCACCGTTCAGCCGTGACATCCCCTATACGACGTTGGAACGGCGCTACGCCAACGGCGCGTCGCAGTACATGGACATGTCGGACGGTGTGCGCATGCATTACCGTATTCAGGGGGACGCTGAAGCGCCTGCGATCATTCTGGTGCATGGGTTTGGCGCATCGGTGCATGCTTGGGAGCCGTGGGTCGAGCGGCTTGGGGCGCGCTATCGCATCATCAGCGTGGACTTGCCGGGGCATGGTCTGACGCGCGCGCCAGCGAGATACAGGTTTTCCGCCATTTCAAATGCCCAATTGATCGGTGAACTTGCGCAAAATCTGAATGTGCAGCGCTTCATTCTTGTCGGGCACTCGATGGGCGGCGCCGTCGCCGTGCGCTTTGCATTGCGTGAGCCCGAGAAGCTGGATGCATTGGTGCTTGTCGCCCCAGCCGCGTGGCCGCGGGGCGAGTCCACTGGCCGTCCGCCATTTGTGTTTCGGCTGCTGAGTAATCCGCTCGGCCGCGCGATTGTCCGCCACATCAACCCACGGCTCTTCGCGGAGCGCGGACTAGCGTCTGCCTACAACGACCCGGATATGGTGCAGGAGGGTGTGATCGATCGGTATGTGGATTTGGCGCGCGCGCCTGGCCACCGTGCTTTGCTGTCGTCGGGACGCGACAACGCCGAGATACCGCTCCGCGCCGAAGATTTCGCCGACATTGCCGTCGCCACCCTGGTCATGCACGGGGAGGGCGACCGGATCATCTCCGTCGAGGACAGTCGCGCACTTGCCGCCGCGCTCCCAAGCGCGCGTCTCGTCGTCTATCCAGATGTAGGCCATTTGCCGATGGAGGAAGCACCGGACCAGAGCGCGGCTGACGTGCGCGCTTTCTTGGAAGCGCTGCGATAGTCCGCAGACGTCGGGCGTGGCAATGCCGCGCTGTCTGGACTAGTCTCAGCTTTTGCCGCGCCAATGTGGCGCCGCCAACCGTATAGCTGATGATCCCCACTCCGCACTTTGCGCCCCCGAGCGCGCGTTTTCGCCTTCGCGACGCCACGGCGCAGGCGCATCGGCAACTCGAAGCGGCGGTGGCGATAGGGAGGCGCTGCGCTGACCGAGCTTCTTATCGCGCGCTATTGGGAGAGTTCCTCGGCATCTACGAGCCGCTTGAGCGCGAACTGGCGGCGGTAGAATGGGATGGTCTTGGCATCGACTTTCCACGGCGCACCAAGACGCAGTGGCTGCGCGATGATTTGTTGGCGCTCGGGCTCTCTCCACGCGAGATCGCTGCACTACCTCGCGCGGCGCAGCTGCCGTCCATCCTCCGCCCGGCGGACGGCTTCGGCGTGCTCTACGTCCTCGAAGGCGCCAGCCTCGGCGGCCAACTCATTCTGCGCCAAGTCAAACCAGCGCTGAGTGTAACTGAAAAGGCGGGTGCGAGCTTCTTTACGAGCTATGGCGCCGAAATCGGCGAGTATTGGCGCGACTTCACCTCAGCGATGGATGCTTACGGCGATAGTGACACCAGAGTGGACGCAATGGAGCGCGCCGCGCTGGCGACCTTCGATTGCTTTTTGCAGTGGATGAACGCGCGCGCGCCGCGCCCCGGTGCGGGCCTCTCAAATGTCCGTTGAGCCCGTCGCCTTCGGCCGCGCGACGGAGTCCGATTGTGATCGTGAGCAGATTCATATTCCTGGATCAGTACAGCCGCATGGTTGCTTGCTCGCGCTCGTGCCCGGCGATCTTCGCGTGCTGCACGCTGGCGGGGACACGCTGACGCTGCTTGGCGCGCCGCCAGAAAAGTTGTTGGGCCAAGCATTCAGCGCGCGCGCCGGCCCAAACATGAGCGCTGCGATACACGCTGCTGCCGCCGGTGGGCCGCAGGTGCGCCGTTTGATCGCGTTTGAGAGCGGTGAGGGCGCCCCTTTGGAGGGCGCTGTGCATACAAGCGGCGGCCTGATCCTCCTCGAACTTGAGCCGCCAAGTCTCTTTGCCGAAGAACCAGCCGATCTTCTCGGGCTCGTACAAGATCTGGTGCAGCGCATTCAAATTGCCGAATCCACGCAAACGCTTTGCCAGGCCGTTACCGAAGGCGTGCGGACGGTCTGCGGTTTTGATCGCGTTATGGTCTATCGCTTCTTGCAGGATGGCAGCGGCGCTGTGACAGCGGAAACGCACGCCGATAGCATGGAACCCTATCTGGGCCTACGTTACCCCGCATCCGACATTCCAGCGCAAGCGCGCGAGCTATACGTGCGTAATCGCATTCGCTTGATTGCCGACGCGCGCTATACGCCAGCGCCTTTGCTTGCAAGCAAGGATGCGCCGGCCGGCCAACCGCTCGATCTCAGCCTCAGCGTGTTGCGCAGCGTCTCGCCAATTCACCTCGAATATCTCGCGAATATGGGTGTCGCGGCATCGATGTCGCTCTCGATCGTGATTGACGGAAAACTTTGGGGCTTGATCGCGTGCCACCATCGCACACCGCGCTTTGTGTCACCCAAAATGAGAACAGCGCTTGAGCTGTTCAGCCAAATCATTTCGTTTCAAATCGAAACCAAATCTGCAGCCGAGGATTACGCCGTGCGTTTGCGTAGCAAGGTTATTCAAGAGCACCTCGTCAAAGAACTGACGCACGAGCGCGACCTCGTGGGCGGGCTTGATCGAACTAAACAGAATTTGCTGGAATATATTCCGGCCTCTGGGCTGGCGCTGTGGATCGATGGCGCTTTCAGCGCTGTTGGCGTTACGCCGCCGGAAGAGGAGGTCAGGGCGCTCGTCGCTTGGCTGAACGCATCCGTTACGGACGGTGTGTTCTACACCGAGAAGCTTGCGGCCCATTATCCGCGCGCGGAGAAATTCGCGGCTGTGGCAAGCGGGATTCTGGCGCTCTCGGTCTCGCGCTCGCCGCGCGACTATCTGATCTGGTTCCGTCCGGAATTGGTCCAGGTCGTGCGTTGGGCTGGCGATCCGAACAAGGCGGTCACCAGCGGCAAGGAGGGTCAGCGGCTCTCACCGCGCTCAAGCTTCGCTGATTGGCAAGAGCTTGTGCGGCTGCAATCAGAGCCCTGGAGTTCGGTCGACATAAAGACGAGCCAATCGCTTCGCGTGTCGCTTCTCGAAATCGTGCTGGAACACGTCGATCAGCTGGCGCGCGAACGCGAACGTGCGCGCATCCAACAAGAGGCGCTGCTCGCCGAGTTGGATCTACGCATTTTGCAATGGGAGCAAACGGCGCAGCAGCTCAAGGTCGAAGGCGATCGGCGCGCCGTGCTGGAGAGTGAACTCTCGGAGGTCCTGCGCCGCACTGTTGTCGAGCAGGAAACGGAACGCCAGCGCATCGCGCGCGAATTGCACGACAGTTTGGGCCAGTACCTCGCTATCATGCAGCTCGACCTTGACGGCATTGGGCGCGACGCTAGCGCCAGCGCCTCAATTAAAGAACGCGTTGATCGGCTCAAGGAATTGACCACTGATGTCGGCGCGGAGGTGGGCCATCTTGCATGGGAAATCAGGCCGACCGCGCTCGATGATCTCGGCCTCCAAACCGCCATCCAGCAATTCCTGGAAGAATGGGCTGAACGTTCGCCGATGGCGTTCGATTTGCACCTAGCGCTGCGCGATCGGCGCCTTAGCCCCGCCATCGAGACCGCGCTTTACCGTGTCCTGCAAGAGGCGATCCTCAATGTCGTAAAGCATGCCAGCGCAAGCCGCGTCGGCGTCATCCTTGACGCGAACGACACTGAAGTGCGGCTCATTGTCGAAGACGATGGCAAGGGTTTTGTTTGGGACGAAACGGAGCGCGCTTTGACGCCGCCGATGCGATTGGGCCTGCTTGGGATGAGAGAGCGGCTTGCACTGCTCGGCGGAACTCTTGAGATTGAAACCTCGCCCGGGGCAGGAACGACGATCCTGATCCATGTGCCAATCTGATCGGACACGGTCGTGACCACACTGATGACCAAGCCGCGCGCCGTGCGCATCCTCCTGGTCGATGACCATCCTATCGTGCTGGCCGGCGTCAAAGCCCTGGTGATGACTGACTCCAACGTGGAGGTTGTTGGTGAGGCCTTCGATGGACGTGGCGGGCTACGGCTGGCGGCGGAGCTAGCGCCAGACATTGTGATTTTGGACATTTCTCTGCCTGATCTGAATGGTGTGAAGGTCGCTCAACGCCTCCGCCGCGAGTGCCCGGACTGCAAAATCTTGGCTCTCACCGTGCACGAAGACCGCGGCTACCTCAGGCAGCTGCTGGAAGTCGGCATTTCCGGCTATTTGCTCAAGCGCTCAGCGACGACTGAGATCAGTCGGGCCATCGCGGCTGTTGCTGCTGGCGGGCTCTATCTTGATCCCGCCGTGGCTGGAATGGCGGTTGAAATCAGCGCGACGCGACCGCCGGAGAACTCGGTCGGCAGCGCCGAACTAAGCCAGCGCGAAGTGGAGGTTCTGAAGCTTGCCGCCTCAGGTCACAGCAACAAGTCGGCGGCTTCAATTCTCGGCATCGGCATCAAAAGCGCTGAGACCTATAAGGCCCGCGCCATGGAAAAGCTCGGCTTTCGCACGCGCGTGGAGCTGGTCCGATTTGCCGTGAGCCAGGGGTGGCTCGGGTCGTAAGGGAAATCCTGACAGATACGGATTTCCCCGTCTTTACAAGCCGCTAGCTTAGGTCGAGGTCCTTGGCCTTAAGCGGGCGCGCCGAGGTCAATGCCGTCGGCCCCTGAACACGCGCGGACGAGTGACGAAGAAATGCCTCTCGATCAGCTTGGCGCAATCGAGATCGAACTCATCGTCGTAACCGACGATGCCGAACACGCGCGCGACTTGATCAGCAGTCTCAAGAGCGCTCGTTACAGATACGTGGTCAGCGAACTCAAAGCGCGAGATTCGGTGGTTGCCGACTTTGAAGCCACGATTGAGAGCGCCCGCGGCAAACGCCCGGTTGTGGTTTTCCTCGATTGTGAATTCTTAAACGGGCAGACCGAGGGCTTTGCCGCCCGCATCTTCGATTTGCAGCGCAGCATGGCGATTGAATGCGTCGCGACTCGTCCTCCGCCTGAAACGCCCCGGCGGATCCATCTCCGTAGGCTTGGTGTCCATCTGTTTGACACCGATCAGCCGGCTGAGATCATTCCGCTGCATTAGTGCGCCGCTTCTGCGGACGGTTCCGCTTCGCGTTTCCGAGCGCCTGTTCTATGCGTCCGATCCAGGTTTTGTTCGGGCTAATAAGCGCGCCGTGCCGGCACTGATGGATGTATGACAAGCGCCACGATCTGTCTTTCGCGTAGGCGCCGATGACGCAGTCGCTAGCGGAGTTTCGCGCCGAAGCGGTTCTGGAGCGTGTGCTGGCTGTCGGCGCGCGCTCGGTTCTCGATCTCGGCTGCGGCCCTGGAGATATTGTGATGCGCTTTGCAGCGGCAGCGCAGATCGAGCGCGTAACCGCGATTGATCTGGACAGGGAGGTGGTGCGCGCACTTCAGCGGCGCTTGGCGCTCGAGGCGCCCGGGGCGGTTCATGTCACTGTACTGCAAGCCAGCTTTTGCGACCGCGATCCGCGATTTCTTGGGCACGACATCGCCGTCATGGCGGAATCGATCGAGCATGTTTCGCCAGAAAGCTTGTCTCAAGTTGAGAATGCGATCTTCGCGTTCGCGCGGCCCACGCACATCATCGTCACGACGCCCAACCGTGAGTACAACCCGCTTCTCAACCCGCGCTTTCGCGGTATGCGCCACCCAGATCACAAATTCGAATGGGATCGTCGTAAGTTCGCCGCTTGGTGCGAGGGCGTGGCGGCGCGCCAGGGTTATGCGCTCGAGACCTTCGGCATGGGCTGGGTGCATCCGGCATTCGGCGCCGCCAGCCAAGGCGCGCACTTTCGGCTGAACTGAGTGTGACGAACGCCTGCGTCTGCGACCTCTTGACGGGGGCAGGGAGTTGACGAACCCCGGGGCGCCGCCCTAGCTAGCCAGGCTCAAAGGACGCCGACCGCATCATGCGTATCGCAGACCAGATCATGTTCGCTTCGCACCCGGTATCGGGCGCGGCGGCGCATGTCTGCGGCGTTCATCATCACGGCCACGCCGCGCATCACGCGCCGCGACATTAAAGCTCTGAACCGTCCGTAACGGAAAGAGCGAAAGCGCCACGGCGCTGTTCGCACCCAGAGCTTTGTCGTTGTCCCTGTGCCTCCCCGCGCCCGCGTGAGTTCCCGAGATGAGTACCAAACGTTTGCACATCGCCATCCAGAAGAGCGGCCGCTTGGCCGATCGTAGCCTCGACCTGCTTCGGGCCGCGGGCTACCGGCTGACCAAGAGCGCCAGCGATCTCGCCTATAGCGCTGAGAATGCGCCGATAGATTTGTGGTGCCTGCGCGATGACGACATCCCGACGTTCGTGGCCGATGGCGTTGCTGACTTTGGCATCGTCGGTCGCAACGTGCTGGCCGAGCGTGCCGCTGGCGGGGCCAACGGGCTCTCGGAAGTCATGCCGCTGGGCTTTGGCCGCTGTCGCTTAGCGATCGCGGCGCCGAAGGAATTCGATTATCGCGGCGCCCAGTCGCTCCGTGGCCTACGTATCGCGACGACTTATCCGAACTTGCTGCAACGCTTTCTCGCCGCTGAAGGCATTGACGCCAAGATCGTGACGATGCGCGGCGCGGTGGAAGTTGCGCCGCGTCTGAAGCTAGCGGACGCCATCTGTGATTTGGTTTCGACCGGCGCCACATTGGAAGCGAACGGCCTGACTGCTCACACCACCGTATTGGAGAGTGAAGCCGTTCTGGTCCGATCCACGCGCGTTCTCGATCCAGAGCTGGCGCCACTGGCCGAAAGTTTGACATCGCGATTCCGCGGCGTCGTTGCATCGCAGGATGCAAAATACGTCATGATGAATGCGCCGCGCAGCGCGCTAGCGCGTATCTCCCAAATTCTGCCGGGCGCCGGCGCGCCGACGGTGATGACACTCGCTGGCCGCGAGGATTGGGTGGCGGTGCACGCGGTGTGTCAGGAATCGGTTTTCTGGGAGACGCTCGAAGCGCTGAAAGCCGCTGGCGCGACGGCGATCCTGGTCCTTCCCATCGAGAAGATGATGTGAGGGCGCCATGAGACATTGTGTTTGGCAAAATCTATCGGCGGATGAAAAGCGCACGTGGCTGGCGCGCCCGGATCAACGTTGCGCACCCGAGGTCACGGAAATCGTACGTCAGATATTTGAAGACGTGCGCGAGGAGGGCGAGGCGGCGCTCAACCGCTGGGCGCTAGAGATCGACCGGCAAGCGCCCACGGCTTTCGAACTCACAAGCGCCAACATCGCCGCCGCGCGCGCCGAACTCACGCGCGAAGATATCGAAGCGATCGACTTTGCCGTCGATCAGGTGCGCTTTTTCCACGAGACGACCAAGCCAAAAAGCCAAAGCATCGAAAGCCAACCTGGCGTGCGCAGCCGCGTTGAATGGCGCGCGATCACAAGTTGCGGCTTGTACGTTCCCGGCGGCAGCGCGCCGCTCGTGTCGACTCTGATCATGTTAGCTGAGCCCGCGCGTGTCGCTGGCGTGGCTGAACGCATGGTGGTGACGCCGCCAGGACCAACCGGCGCACCGCCTGCCGCCATGATCGTTGCCGCCGCCGCGTGCGGGCTCGATCGCCTATGGTTGATTGGCGGCGCACAAGCGATTGCGGCGTTGACCTATGGAGTGCTGACGCCGAAGGCCGAAAAAATCTTTGGCCCAGGCAACGTATATGTCGCTGAAGCCAAACGCTTCGCCGCCGCGCTGGCGGGCGGCCCGTCGATTGATCTGCCGGCCGGACCAAGCGAACTCATGGTCATCGCCGATCGCACCGCCGATGCGCGTTTCATCGCGGCCGATCTGCTGAGCCAGGCCGAACATGACGCCGACGCCCAAGTCATCCTGCTCTCCACGTCCGACGAGTTGAGCGCCGCGGTCCGGGCTGAGGTCGAGCGCCAGGCGCAAGGCCTCCCACGCGAGGCAATCGTCCGGCGCTCACTCGAGCAAGCTCGAATCATCAGCGTCGCCACGTTGGATGAAGCTGCCGAGATCGCGAACGCCTACGCACCGGAGCATCTGTCGCTCCAGATCACGGACGCGGAAGCGTTTGTTGGCGCCATTTCAAACGCAGGCGCGGTGTTTGTCGGAGCTCTGAGCGCCGAGACGTTCGGCGACTACGTCGTCGGCCCAAGTCACGTTCTGCCGACTGACGCCGCCGCAAAAATCCACGCAGGCGTGAACACGGCCTCGTTCATGAAAAGCTTTGCCGTGCAGACGGTGTCGGCAGCGGGCATCGGCGCGCTGGCCGGGCCAGCCGCGCGCCTGGCGCGGTTGGAGGGCCTCGAGGCGCATGCGCGCGCGGCGGATATCCGTGTCGGAGGCGCGCCTGGAGCAGAAGAGCCAATTCGCCGGCGGCGCGGCGCAATAACGCGTGCGACGAAGGAAACGCGCATAGACGTATCGGTCGATCTTGACCGCAGTGCGCCTGTAAGCATCGCGACGGGCGTAGGCTTTTTTGATCACATGCTCGAACAAGTCGCGCACCATGGCGGCTTCTCGATGACGCTCGCCTGCGAAGGCGATCTCCACATCGACCCGCACCACAGCATAGAAGATTGCGCGATTGCCCTCGGCCAAGCGCTCAACACGGCGCTCGGCGCACGCCGCGGAATCGCGCGCTTTGGCTTCGTGCTGCCCATGGACGAGGCGGAAGCAAAGGTCTCGATCGATCTCAGCGGGCGGCCGTATCTCGTGTTTGACGGCGCGTTTGGCGCGCCCGCACTTGGAGCCTATCCGACTGAGATGACCGAGCATGTGTTTCGCTCGCTCGCACAGGCCATGGGCGCAACGGTGCACGTCGCCGTCACCGGCGCCAATGATCACCACAAGACGGAAGCATGTTTCAAAGCGCTCGGCCGCGCGCTCCGGCAAGCCGTGCGGATTGAAGGTGTTGAAACACCATCGACCAAGGGCGTGCTCTGATGAGCGTCGCGGTCGTTAAACTCGGTATCGGCAATACCGCGTCAGTGATGTTCGCACTCGAGCGGCTCGGCGCCGGGGCCATTCTCACCGACGATCCGGCGCGGATTGCGGACGCCAAGCGCGTCGTGCTTCCGGGCGTGGGCGCGGCGGCGACGGCGATGGATAAGCTGCACGCCAGCGGTTTAGGGGGCACACTCCGCGCATTTCCGCGTCCGATGCTTGGCATCTGCCTCGGGCAACAATTGCTTTATCAATTCAGCCACGAGGGGAACGTCGCCGGATTGTCGCTGCTCCCCGGCGAGGTCACGGAGCTCGAGGGCTCCCCACAATGCCCGTCGCCGCACATGGGCTGGAGCGCGCTCACGATCGAGCGTGAAAATCCGCTGACCGAGGGCGTTCAGAGCGGCGCCTACGCATACTTCGTGCACTCCTATGTTTGCCCCGTCGATGAGGCCGCCATCGCCACAGCAACTTATGGTGCGCGTCCATTCGCTGCGGCTGTAGCGCGCGGCAATCTCTTTGGCTGTCAGTTCCACCCTGAGCGCTCCGGCGCGGTGGGGGCGCGCGTGCTGGCTAACTTCTTGGCGCTACAATGCTGATCATTCCCGCTCTCGATCTCCGGCAGGGCACTTCCGTGCGGCTGCTGCAAGGCCGCTTCGATGCTGTCACCGAATACGGAGACCCGTCTGCGCAGCTTCGCATCTTCTCGAACGCGGGCGCCGAATGGGTTCACATTGTCGATCTTGACGGCGCCCGCGAAGGCCGCGCCGCGCAACGCGATTTGATCGCGCAGCTGGTGGCGAACACAAATCTGCGCGTCCAAAGCGGCGGCGGCGTGCGCTCGCACGTAGATGTGCAAGCGCTGCTCGATGCCGGAGTAGCCCGCGTCGTGGTTGGATCCGTCGCGGCGCGCAAGCCAGAAGAGGTACGCGGCTGGATCAATGAATTCGGAGCAGAGCAAATTTGCATTGCGCTTGATGTGCGCGCTTCGGAAACCGGCTATGCGGTCGCTGTAGACGGATGGGTCGGTGATAGCGGCCTCTCACTCGATGCGCTCCTAGAAGCGTTTCCGCCCGGTGTACTCCGCCACGCACTGGTGACCGACATTTCTCGCGATGGCGCTCTGAGCGGCCCAAACGTCGCGCTCATCGAGATGCTGATCGCGCGTCGCCCGGACGTGGAATGGCAAGCCTCCGGCGGCGTTGCGGCATTGGATGATCTGCGCACTCTGAAAGCTGCGGGTGCACGCGCCAGCATTGTCGGACGCGCGCTCTACGAGAAGCGCTTTTCATTGGAGGACGCCCTTGCCCTCTAAGCGCATCATCGCTTGCCTCGACGTGAAAGGCGGTCGTGTCGTCAAGGGCGTCCGCTTCGAAGGCCATGTCGATATGGGCGATCCGGCCGAACTCGCCCGCCGCTATCGCGATGAGGGCGCCGACGAGATCGTGATTTACGACATCACAGCGTCAGCGGAACGCCGCACCTTAGACTATGCTTGGCTTTCGCGCGTCGCCCGCACGCTCGACATTCCCTTGGCGGTCGCCGGCGGCATTCGCACGATAGAGCAGGCGATTGCTTGCCTCGAGCACGGCGCCGACAAGGTTTCGATCAACTCGCCCGCATTAGAGCGCCCTGAATTGATCTCAGAGATCGCCGCGGTGGCGGGCTCGCAATGCGTTGTCGTCGGCGTAGATAGCCGCTTGGTAGATGGAGAATGGCAGGTGTTTCAATACACCGGCAGCGCCGACACAATCCGGCAAACGCCGCGCCCAATGCTGGATTGGATCGTCGAAGCCCAAGATCGCGGCGCCGGCGAGATTGTCCTGAACTGCATGGACCAGGACGGTGTGCGCGCCGGCTACGACATCGCCCAGCTCAGAGCGGCACGTGAGCGCCTGCGTATTCCGCTCGTGGCTTCGGGAGGCGCCGGCGCAGCGGCACACTTCGTCGATGTCTTCGCGCACGCCGATGTATCGGGCGCTCTGGCGGCGAGCATTTTCCATTCTGGGCTGGTGTCGATCGCTAGCGTCAAGGATGGCCTGCGTAATGCGGGTTTGGAGGTTCGGTTGTGAAAGGGTTTGACGTTTCGGCGGTCGATTTCGACAAGGGCGGCGGCCTGGTTTGCGCCGTGGTGCAGGATCATCTGACGCTGCAAGTCTTGATGGTGGCGTGGATGGATCGCGCCGCTTTGGAAGAAACCCTTGCGTCGGGCCAAGCGACGTTCTTCTCCCGGTTACGCCAAGCGCGTTGGCGTAAAGGCGAAACGTCCGGCGCAACGCTGCAGGTCACGAACGTCGCGCTCGATTGCGACGGCGACACACTCCTGGTTTCGGTCGATCCTGCAGGGCCAGCCTGTCACCTCGGCACGGTAAGTTGCTTTGGCCCCGAGCGCGCGCCCGGCATCGGGCGCCTCGGCGCGCTGGAGCGCGTTGTCGCGCAGCGTGCGGTAGCGGATCCAAGCAAGAGCCGCACCGCGCGCTTGCTGGCGCAAGGCGTCAAGCGCGTCGCGCAAAAGGTAGGAGAGGAGGGCGTTGAGACCGCGCTCGCCGGCGCCGCGGGTGATGATTCCGAGCTGTGTTCGGAGGCGGCGGATTTGCTTTATCACCTAGCAATATTGCTCAACGCACGAGGCCTGCGCTTCGATGACGTGATGGCCGTACTTACCGCGCGTGAGGATCCCACGCCATGACGCCAAGACCAAAGCCCGGCATTCTCGATATCGCGCCCTACGCGCCAGGCCGTGCAAAGCTGCCAGGCGTAGCAAGCGCGATCAAACTTTCGGCCAACGAGAATCCCTTTGGTTGCAGTGAAGCGGCGCGCCGCGCCTTCCTGAAGGCCGCTTCCGAACTGCACCTCTATCCAGACGCGAACACCTCGCGTCTTCGCGCCGCTATTGCGGAGCGATACAATCTCGAACCGAACCGCCTCGTGTTCGGCGCGGGTTCTGACGAGATTTTCGCCATCGCCGCGCAAGCGTATCTCGGCCCTGGCGACAACGCGGTGCAGCCGCAGTTCGGCTTTGCGGCTTGGGCGATAGCCGTTGCCGCAACCGGTGCGCGGATGAAGTCGGCGCCCGAGCGCGCCTTCACGGTCGACGTAGACGCCATCGCCGCCGCCGTCGACGATTCGACGCGGATGGTGTTCCTCGCCAACCCTGCGAATCCGAGCGGCACGTGGCTGTCATTCAACGCAATTGAGCGTTTGCATGCGGCGCTTCCTCAGAATGTCCTGCTCGTTCTTGATGGCGCCTACGCGGAGTGTGCATTCGGCGTTGAAGGCTTCTCTGACGGGTTGGAGTGGTCACGCGATAAATCTAATGTTCTGGTCACACGCACCTTCTCAAAAGCTTATGGCCTGGCCGCGTTGCGGATAGGTTGGGCGTACGGCCCCGCCGAGGTCATCGCTGCGCTCGATCGCATTCGCTTGCCGTTCTCGATTTCGCGGGCAGGTGAAGCAGCGGCTATCGCCGCGCTGGCTGATGAGTCATTTCTTCGAAGCTCCGTTAGCGCGATGAACGCTGAACGCGCTAGGCTGGACGCGGCGCTACGTGGCATCGGCGCCGAGACTTTGCCATCCGCCACGAACTTCGTGACCGTCCGGTTTGCGGATGCGCAAAGCGCCGAACGCAGGTTTGTAGAGCGCGGCATCATAGTTCGTGGTTTGGCCAATTACGGCATGCCGGAATGGCTGCGGATTAGCGTAGGCACGCCTGAACAGATCGATCGCGTCATCGCTGCGTTGGGTGAGCGCCGCTAGGCGCGCCGATCTATTGCGCTTCTATAAGTATTCTCTAAATTAGATCGCGAGGAGAAAGCATGCCTGCCGCCGCACCCCGTTCTCGCGCCAAGGCGCGCAAGGCGCCAAAGGTACGAGCGCGCCGCGCCGATATCCGGCCCGTCGATGACCTTGAACCGCGCGCAGCTGATGCGGCTCGGCTTTTGAAACTCCTGGCCAATGAGCAGCGGCTCACTGTGCTCTGCCGCTTGAGCGGTACGGAGATGTCCGTCACCGAACTCGGCGAGCATGTGAACCTCAGCCAGTCGGCATTGTCGCAGCATTTGGCGAAGTTGCGGGCCGATGGGTTGGTGGCGACGCGTCGAGAGGCGCAGACGATCTATTACCGCCTTGCCGACCCTATCGCGGAGCGCCTCATCAGCGTGCTCTGTGATCTCTATGGCGGTCCCGCTCACAAATAGCGATTGCCTCTGTGCAGCGGCGTGGCCTCACCTAGAATGGCGCGCATCGAGACGGGGGATAAGCACATGGCGTCATTTAATCGGCGTGAGTTCGCGCTTGCGGCGCTGGCGGCGGGCTGCACAGGCGCTGGCGCCGGCGGTGAAGACATCATCGTGCATGGCGGCACGATCTACACCGGTGTCGAAAGCGCCCCTAATGCAGAGGCCGTTCGCATCAGCGGTGGCCGCTTTGTCGTCGTTGGATCTTTGGCTGACGCCCGCAACGGCCGCCGTGCGCGCGAGATAAATCTCGGATCCGCCGCCGCGTATCCTGGCTTCACTGATTCACATACCCATCTGAGCGGCGTTGGCATGTCGGCGATGCAGCTTGATCTGGTTGGTGTCAGCTCGATTGCCGAACTGACGCAACGTCTGCGTGAGTACGCTGCAGCACATCCGGAAGGCGCGATCATCGGGCGTGGTTGGATCGAGACCCATTGGCCGGAGCGGCGCTTTCCAAATTGCGCCGATCTCGATTCCGTAATTGGCGATCGGCCGGTCTTTTTGGAACGCATTGACGGCCATGCGGCCGTCGTCAACAGCACGGCGCTTGGGCTCGCCGGCATCGATGCGAACACACGCGATCCGGCGGGCGGTTCAATCGAGCGCGACGCAACCGGCGCCGCCACCGGCATGTTGATCGACAACGCTATGGCGTTGGTTGAGCAGCAATTGCCGACGCCTACACCGGCGATGATCCGTGAGGCCATTATCGAAGGCGCGCGCATTTACGCATCACGCGGCTGGACGGGCGTCGGCAATATGAGCACGCGGCTCGCGGAAGCACAGATTTTTGAGGATTTGGCGCGGCGAGGAGAGCTGCCTCTGCGCGCCGACATTTACCTCACAATGGATGATTCCGGCGAAATCCTCGAAAGCGGCCCTTATGGCGAGGGGCTTGTTCATGTGCGCGGCGTGAAACTGTACATGGATGGCGCGCTTGGCTCGCGCGGCGCGGCGCTGCTCGCGCCCTACAATGACGCGCCGTCGGAAGGTCTGTTGGTGACGCCCGTCGAAACGCTACGCGCGCTCCTGGCGCGAGCGCGCCAGTCGGGCGTGCAGGTGGCGACGCACGCCATCGGCGACCGCGGCAATCGTCTGGTGCTTGATGCTTACAGGGAAACGTTTGCCGACGATCCAGCTGCGCTGCGAACAGCGCGCTGGCGTATCGAGCACGCGCAGGTGATTGCCGCTGAAGATATTCCGCGCTTCGCCGTGCAAGGCGTTATTGCGTCAATGCAGCCGTCGCATGCGATTAGTGATCTGCACTTTGCACCCGCGCGCCTTGGGCCCAGCCGGTTAGCGGGCGCTTACGCATGGCGGGCGCTCCTGGACAGCGGCGCTGTGCTTGCCGCCGGCAGCGATGCGCCGGTGGAGAGGGGCGATCCCTTGATCGAGTTCTACGCCGCCGCCCACCGCCACGATTTGGCAGGCTTTGCCGGACCGGACTGGCGGCTCGATCAGGCGGTTAGCCGCCTTGAGGCCCTGCGGATGCTTACAAGCAGCGGCGCTTTCGCCAGCTTTGGCGAGGCGGAGCGGGGCGTGATCGCGCCCGGCATGCACGCCGATCTCAGCGCCTTTTCAGTTGACCTCATGAGCGCCGAACCCAGTCAAATTCCGTCGGCGGCGGCGGTTCTTGCGGTCTCGGCTGGCCGCATCACCCATCAGGCCGTCTGAGACTGGTGATGGCGCCGGGGGCACACCGGCCGGCGCTGACAACGCCAGAGGCACGATTGGCCTTGCAAAACACGAAAGTCTCGGGTTACTCCTGTCATAGACACCGGTGGCAATACCAAAGATAACGGTGTCATAGGGATGAAACGAGAGGCTCGACGGGGGTGAGGGCAAAGTCCCACCGGCCGTCCGGCACGCCGGGGAGGGACGTTTTAATGGCCGATAGATCGAACTCGAAGACCCGCTGGACCTTTGGCGGAACGTCGCTGGCGGCGCTCGCCGTAGCGGTTGGATTTGGGGTGGGAGCGCCAGCCCAGGCTCAGGACGCCGATGCCGGCGAAGAGGAAATCGTCATCACCGGCTTTCGCGGCTCGCTCGCCGCCGCCATCGACGTGAAGCGCGAGGAAACCGGCGCCGTTGACGTCATCATGGCGGAAGACATCGCCGATTTTCCCGACCTGAACCTCTCGGAATCAATCCAGCGTATTCCAGGCGTGGCCATCACCCGAGACGCTGGTGAAGGCCGCCAAATCTCTGTACGTGGCCTCGGCCCGCAATTCACGCGCGTGCGCATCAACGGCATGGAAGCGTTGGCCACAGTGGGCGGCACCGATGCTGTCGGCGGCACTAACCGCGACCGTTCGTTCGACTTCAACGTCTTCGCCTCCGAGCTTTTCAACTCGATTACGGTGCGCAAAACGGCGTCGGCGGAAGTTGAGGAAGGCTCGCTCGGCGCCACGGTCGATCTGCGCACCGCGTTGCCGTTTGACTATGACGGCTTCACCTTGGCCGTCTCCGGCCAAGCGCATTACAACGATCTCTCAGAGTCCACGGATCCGCGGGTTGCTTTCCTGATCAGCAATCGCTGGGACAACGGTCTCGGCGTGCTGTTCTCGCTCGCCTACAGCGACCGCCAGTCGCTGGAGGAGGGCACGAGCACCGTGCGCTGGCAAAACGGCGGCTTCACCGCCGAAAACACCAGCTACACACTGGCTGAGCTGAACAGCGCATTCCGTCCGCGTATCCCGCGTTATGACGTGTATGAGCACGAACAAGAACGCTTGGGCGTCACCGGCGCGATTCAGTGGACCCCCACGAACAACACCAGCGCCACACTCAGCGTGCTCTACGCCAATTTCGACGGCACGCGTTCGGAGGCATTCTTACAGGCGCCCGTGTTCAGCGCCGCGGGCGGCACTGGCATCGGCGGCGTCATCGTCCAAGACGCGCAGATCGACGGTTCGACACTCACCTATGGTGAATTCGACAACGTCGACATTCGCTCCGAGTTGCGCTTCGACGAGCTCCAAACCGAGTTCATGCAAGCTACGCTTAATATCGAGCATGATTTCTCTGACCGGCTGTCATTCAACGGCGTCGTTGGGTACTCGCGGTCGGATCACAACAATCCGGTGCAGACGACTCTGCTGTTCGATGCCGATAACATTCAGAACTACATCTACGATTATCGCGACAACAGCCGTTTGCCGTATTTCAGCTATGGCACGACCGATCTCACTAACCCGGCGACGTGGCACTTGGAGCAAATCCGCCTGCGTCCGCAAACGGCGCTGAATACGTATGCGACGATCCAGGGCGACCTTGAGTTCGAGATCAATGAAATCTTCTCGCTCACCGGCGGCCTGAATTGGCGGACATACGAGTTCGAAACCACCGAGCTACGTCGTTCCAACGGCACCTCTGCCAACCAGGAGGGCGTCGTTCCTGGCTTCGCATCGGGCACACCGATCGCCGATTACAGCTTCATTCAAACGCTGAGCGGCCGCGGTCTGTCACTTCCAGCCGGTCTTGCGACGCAATGGTTGGTGCCGGACATCGGCCGTGCTGCGGCGCTCTGGGGGCTTTACGACACCTCGATTTTCCCAATGGGAATTCAGCCGGCGCTCGGCAATAACCGCTCCGTCGAAGAGACCAACACTGGCGCATTCGCGCAATTGGATTGGGATACGGATCTCGGCGGCGCGCGTTTCCGCGGCAATGTTGGCGGACGGTGGGTGCGCACGGAGCAATCATCCACAGGTTACACATTCAGCGCAGGCTTGCCGGTGCAGACGACAGTCGATCGCGAATACGATCACTTCCTGCCGTCGATGAACCTGGTGCTGGAGCCGATGGATTCCTTGCTCGTCCGCGTTGGTGCGGCGCGCGTCATGTCGCGGCCTGGCCTCGGTAACTTGAACCCGGGCGCATCTGTGACTGTGAGCGGCGCAAATCGCACGGTTGCGGCCGGCAATCCGGAACTCGATCCCATTGAAGCCAACGCCTACGACATCGCGGCTGAATGGTACTTTGCCGAGGGCGCGCTGTTTTCGGTGGCCGGCTTCGTTCGTGACATCGATAGCTTCGTGCAAACTGTGCGCGAAGATCGTCCGTTCACGGGCAATCCGCTGGGCTTGCCGGATAGCGTCGCGACGGCGGCATGCCCGGGCGGCGTTGATACGCCCGGCTGCAATCCAGCGCTGGATTGGGCGTTCAACCTGCCGCGTAACACGCCCGGCGGTCCCGTCGCTGGCTACGAAATCGGCTTGCAACTGCCCTTCTTCTGGATGGACGGCTTCTGGTCGAATTTTGGCTTTGTCGGCAATTACACGAACGTCACCAGCGATATCGATTACGTCAACGGTGTGGGCGCAGTGATCCTCTCGGGTCCGCTCGTCGGCCTGTCGGACGAATCCTATAACGCCACCTTCTACTATGAAGATGAGACCTTCAGCGTTCGCTTCTCGGCCGCGTATCGCAGCGACTATCCGACGACACTGCCTGGCCGCAATGGCAACGCCACCGAAGGCACTGCGGCCACGCTCAACTACGATGCGTCTGCACGCTGGAACATCAACGACAATTTCGCGCTCACCTTCGAGGGCGTGAACCTGACGGACGAAGTCAACGACCAGTACCTGACCCCGGACAATCGTCCTTCGTTCTATCACCACTATGGCCGCTCATACTTCCTGGGCGCGCGCTACACGTACTAAGATACTCCCAAGACCCTCGTGCGCGGGCGTCAGCTTCGGCTGGCGCCCGTTTCTTTTGTGCTCACGTGAACGCAACGCGCGCCGCTTGCTCTAGTCCGGGCGGGGAGAGCGGGCCGTGGCGCAGCATCGCGTCATGGAAGCGCGCCAGATTGAAGTCGCGCACGTCGCGGCGCGTGCGTTCACGCAGTTCGGCGATGTGAAGCGCCGCCAGTCCTTGCGCCGCATACACGCCTGGCTGCGCCGCGAACCGCGCGACATCCGTCTCGATACTGATGAAAGCGATGCTGTCGCCCTGGAGCGCGCGCATTTCTTCAATGGCGCGTGCGCGGCTCCAGCGCATGGCGTGGATGCCGGTATCAGCCACCACGCGCGCCAAGCGAAACAGCATCCATTGCAAATAGCCGAGCCGGGCCAACGGATCTTCGGCATACGCGCCCATCTCGTCAGCCAATTGCTCGGCATACGTCGACCAGCCTTCGGAATAGCCCATCGAATGACGCCGCTGCATGTCGGACGGTTCCGCCGCGCGTTCGTACGGAGCTTGCAGGATATGGCCGGGGATAAGCTCGTGATGGACCACGCTCGGCAGCGTCCAGCGCGGCCGAGACCGAAGTCCGCCCAGATCAACGAAATAATTGTTGCCTTGCCGCCGGCCCATCGTGCCGTTGGCTTCCTGCGCCGCTGGCAGCAACCGCACTTGCGCCGGCGCGTCAGCCAGCCCGTCGATGGCGCTTGCAAGCAGCCCCCGTGAGCGCGCCAGTTGCAAATTCATGTCGGCGACGGCTTGCGCTTTGCCTTCGGCGCTGTCGGCGTAGAGGTGGCGCTCATCGCGCGCGAGGCGGCGTAGCCGCTCGGCGACGCTGCCTTCGCTAAACTCGGCGCCGCGCAAAATCACATCCGCTTCTGTGTGTAGTTCGCGGCAGCGCGCCAGCGCTTTCTCGTGCGCCTCGCGCGGATCGATCGGCGCACCGTACTGAAACTGCAGCGTAAGCCGATAATAATCGTCGCCGCCTGGAAACTGCCAGACGCCAGCTTCCGAAGGCGCGCGCGACCGCAGCTCGCGCAGCACCGCGACCTGGCGTTCCATAGCGTCGGCAAGAGAGTCGTATTTGCGCTCGCCGCTGGCGGCGACGCGCTGCTGAGCCGCTTCGACAGCGGGAATCGTCTCATCGATGAGAAAATCCGGTGGGATCACGCCACGTGCGGCGGCGCCGTGCAGGCGATTGGTGTCGTTGTTGACTTCACGCACCGAAATGCCGGGGCGATCCTCTTCGCGCATTTCGGCGGCGCGGCGATATTGGCCGTTGCGATGCGTGACGGGGTAGGGCGCGCCATTGTCGCCCCAATCAAAATCAGCCAGCGCCGCGTCGGCATCTGCGCCAGCGAGCAGCGCATCGTAGAGGATACGGCCTTCGTCGGTGAGGCGGGCGCGATCAAAGCGGCGCAACAGGAATGGACGGGTGCGGCGCGGGCGCGCGCCTAGCCGATCGACAGCATCGCGGAAGGCGGCGTCCATTGCCGGATCGGGCGCAGCCACGGGTGGCGCCGCGTGGGCGCAGCCGGCGAGCGCCGCTGCGCCAGCGAGGAGAAGGCTCCGCCGCTCAATCATGGTGAATGCGCATCCCCTTCGTTCGCGTTCTACCGCGCGCAGGATACGCAAAGGGCGAGCCGCGTGCAGCGACCCGCCCTGTAACAGAGAAATGCGGTTTTAGTTTAGGCCGCTGCGACGCCGGTGGTGACCGTTGCGGTCGCGCCAGCTTCTTGCGGATCGCGCAGCACGTAGCCGCGGCCCCAAAC
>SXGT01648177.1_pt1 | contig 28690 bp, 23 predicted proteins | sample 3176221 | NCBI WGS metagenome assembly SXGT01 (sample SAMN11356862, study PRJNA531348) | freshwater metagenome | isolation source: freshwater sample F1-120 | place: China: Fuxian Lake, Yuxi | collected 2017-12-25 | reverse complement strand
GATCCGCTATAACTGGGTCGAGGGCGGCAACCGCCAGTTGGACATCGTGCAGGCCTATGTCCCGGAGATCATCAACCAGCCCGGCTACCACGACGCCTACGCCTACGGCAACATCCTGATCGACTACCGCGGCTACGACAATCCTCAGATCACGAATTTCGGCGGCGACAGCCCGGACTTGAACACATATCGGCGGGGCACGTTCTACTTTTACAACAACACGATCATTTCCTACCGGGCCGACGAGACCGAAGTGGTGCGTGTCGGCCACCCGGATGGACGCGTGGATATGCGCAACAATCTCGTCCACGCGCCGTTGGGACCGCTGAAGATCAGCGAGATGCGCGGAACGGTCGACATGCGGAACAACCTGCTCAAGCCCGGCTGGACCGGCATCGCCTATTCCGGCGGCAATGGCGTCGTCAACGACCTTGGCGGCAACGTGGCCAGCAACTTTCCGGGATTCCTGAACGAGGCCGCGCAGGACTTCCGGATCGCCTCTGACTCTCCGGCCGTCAATCGCGGCGCCAAACCCCACGCCTTTGCGATGCCGCTGCACGACCTGACCAAGGAGTACGTTCGCCACTCGTTCTTCCAGGGGCGGCTCCGCGACGGCATCCTGGATATCGGGGCGTTCGAGTACGTGCCGCTGTTCGGCACGCCCATGGTCGGTCTGTTCCGGTAGATTCGGCCCCGGACCGACGGCCGCTTGCCGCGAATCGCGCGGCGCGATACGCTCGTAGAGTCGAACAGGCTGCTCACGGGCGGTCAATCCGCGCCGGGCCCGATCCGGCGCCAAGGTGGTGTTCTAGCGGTTGCCTACTTGCTACTTTCTCGCGCTGGTTCTCACCACCCGGCTGCTGCTTGGCCAGGGAATGGCGTCGCGGGGCGTCACCGCGCCGCCGAAACCCAAGCCGTCGGGCCGCGTGTTTCCAGTCACGTTTCAGGACGCCGCCGCGCGGGCGGGAATCGCGAGGCCGGCCGTGTCGGGCGGCGTGCGCAGCCGCTACATCGTCGAAGCGATGGGAACCGGCGCCGCGTTTCTCGATTACGACGGTGACGGCTGGATCGACATCTTCCTGGTAAGCGGTTCCCGGTTCGAGGACTCCCCCGCCAAGGCCGGCGCGAGCAACCGCCTGTATCGCAACAACCACGATGGCGCGTTCACCGACGTCACCGTCAAGGCGGGGTTGTTTCACCAGGGTTGGGGCCAGAGCGCCGCCGCCGCCGACTTCGACAATGACGGCCTCACCGACCTCTTCGTCACCTATTGGGGCCGCAACGTCCTCTATCGAAACCGGGGCGGCGTCTTCGAGGATGTCACCGCCCAGGCGGGCCTGTCGGGCGACGCCGATCGATGGGGCAGCGGCGCCAGCTTCTTCGACTACGATCGCGACGGCGATCTCGATCTGTTCCTGGCCAACTACCTGACTCTGGATCCGAGGACCGTCCCTCCCGCCGGCAAGGATCTGGCCTGCGCGTGGTTGGGGACGCCCGTCTTCTGCGGTCCGCGCGGGCTTCCGTTCGCGCGCAACTGGCTCTATCGCAACAACGGAAACGGCGCCTTCACCGGCGTTTCCGAGGAATCCGGAGCCGGCACGCGGTTCGACACCTACGCTCTCGGAGTGCTGGCGGCGGACATGGACGGCGACGCCTGGCCCGATCTCTACGTTGCCGGCGACTCGACGCGCAGCCTGTTCCTCCACAATAACGGCGATGGTACGTTCGAGGAGCGGGGAGTCTACTTGGGACTCGCTTACGACGAAACCGGACAGGAGCAGGCCGGCATGGGCGTCGCACTGGGCGACTATGATGGAGACGGTCTGCTCGACATCGCCAAGACCAACTTCTCCGACGACTACCCGAATCTCTACCGCAACCTGGGCGCGCAAGGTTATACCGATCGCGCCTTGCACGCCGGGTTGGGCGTGAATCCACAGTATGTGCTGTGGAGCGCCATCTTCGCCGATTTCGACAACGACGCCTGGCCCGATCTGTTCTTCAGCGCGGGCCACGTGTTCACCGAGGCGCGGGCGTACAGGAATCCCCAGCAGCTTTACTGGAACCTGGGCGGGGGGAAGTTCGAGGACGTGGGGACGCGGGCGGGTCCTGGGATCGCGGCGCCGAGGTCGAGTAGAGGCGCGGCGGTGGGCGACTTCGATAACGACGGCGATCCGGATCTGCTGATCGTCAACATGAACGAAGCGCCGTCGCTATTGCGCAACGACAACAAGAGCGGAAACGCTTGGATTCAGGTGGCGTTGAAGGGAACCCGGTCGAACCGGGACGCCATCGGCGCGCGGGTTGGCGTGACTGCCGGCGGCCGCGTCCTCACCGGAGTGAAGCTGAGCCAGTCGGGCTACTATTCGGTCAACGATCCGCGCCTGCACTTCGGATTGGGCGCCGCGCGCGCCATCGACGCGATCGAGGTAACGTGGCCGTCCGGCGGCGTCGAGACTTGGCGCGGCGTTCCGCCGAACCGTGTGTTCGAGGCCGTGGAAGGATCGGCGCCGCGATGACCTGGGCGCTGCTGCTGTGTTTGGCCGCCCAACCGGCGCCGCCGAAGGCCGCGATGCTGGCGGCCGAGGGTTCGCGGCTGCTCGAGGCCGGCAACGCCTCGGCGGCGCGGGCGGCGTTCGAGGAAAGCCTGAAGCTCGACCCGGCGCGGTTCGAGGCGCTGCATGGGCTCGGCTTCCTCGGCTACGCCGAGGAGCGGTTCGACGCCGCCAAGGGATTGCTCGAGAAAGCGGTGACGGTGAAGCCGGGTTCTTTTCAGGCCCGATTCCTGCTCGGCGCGGTGTCCGTGCGGCTGGGCGATAACGTGGCGGCCATCGAGCACCTGCGCCGGGCGCACTCGATCGACCCGTCTCATCTCGATGCCCGGAAGCTGCTCGCGGCACGGTATGCCGCCGCCGGCCGGCATCGCGAGGCGGCCGCGCTGCTGCGTCCGCTCGAGGCGGCGGGCGATGAGGAGTCGGCTCTGTTGGCGCTCGAGGCGCGGCAGGGAGCCGGCGACTCCGCGGGTGCGCTGGCGCTGGCGCGGCAGGCGGCGTCACGATTTCCGAAATCGGCCCGGATCGCCGCCTGGCTCGGCTTTCAAATGCAGTTCGCGGGCCGGTTCGACGAGGCCAAGCCGTTGTTTGCCAGGGCGATCGAGCTCGACTCCGCGTTCGGCGAACCGTGCCGTCTGCTCGGTGAGGTCCTCTTGAAGGAAGAGAACCACGCCGAGGCGCGCGGCTGGTTCGAAAAGGCTCTGGCGCTGATGCCCGGCGATACCGAGACCGCGCTGGGACTCGCCGCCGCCCTGGCGGGATTGGGCGATCCGGCGAAGGCGGTGGAGGTGCTGGCGCAAGCCGCGCCCGCGCGCGACGCCCGCGTCCACCTGCAACTGTCGCGTCTCTATTTTCGTCTGGGCGATCGGGAGCGTGCCCGGCAGCAGGCGCAACTCTCGGTCCAGCTTCGCGCCGAAAACGAAAAAGGGCGGCCCCTCAGGCCGCCCTCCGGAGTTCGCTGACGATCAGACGAAGCGCGCCTTGCGCGTCCGCTCGTCCCAGATCACCTTCTTGCCGGCGCGGAGCGACAAGGTGGCCATGTGGCCGCCCACAGCCGCCTGCTGGCCCACTTCCACGGGAGCGATCAGTTCCTTGGTCTTGCCCTGCACGGCTTCGATCAGGTTGCGCAGGTGTGCTTCCACGGCGAGGTTGTCGTTGCCCGGCCGGTCGATTTTCACGGCCTTGCGCGCCGCCACGTGGGCCGGAGGCTTGCCGTAAAACTTCTCTGGCGAGAACACCAGTTGCTGCCGGTTCAGGACCTCGAGCGTTCCCTCGTCGCCGCAGAACTGCTCGCCGTAGCCGAACTGCTCGTTGCCGAGGTAGCAGCTATAGTTGAGGTGGAAGCGATCCTTGTAGTCGTAGATGGCGCTGAATGTATCGGGAACGTCGCGGTCGTCGTCCTTGCTCCAGCGATAGACCCCGCCAGACGCCATGCACGTATCGGGGACGGTCTTGCCGAGGACGAAGTTGGTGATGTCGGTCTGATGCACCAGCAGATCGGTGGAGATTCCGCCCGAGTAGTCCGAGTAGAGCCGCCATTGGAAGTAGCGTTGCTTGTCGAAGGGACGATTCTTGGCGGGTCCGAGGAAGCGCTTCCAATCGGTGTTGGATTCGTTGGTGTCGGGCGGAACGGTGTAGCGCCACGCCGGCGCCCCCGTATTGAGAGCGTTGCGGTACCAGAAGGCCCGGACGTAGTGGCACTCTCCGATCATTCCTTCCTGGACCATTTTCCGCGCGTCCTGATAGAGACTGTTGCTGCGGTTCTGCGTGCCGACCTGGATCAGCCGCTTGGTTTGACGCGCCACCTTGAGGATTTCTTCGCCTTCCTCGATCGTGTGAGCCAGCGGTTTTTCGATGTAGACGTTCTTGCCCGCCTTGAGCGCGGCAATGGTCATCGAGTGGTGCAGATGTTCCGGAGTGGCGATGACGACGGTGCTGATGTCGGGGTTCTTCAGCAGGTCCTGGTAGTCGACGTGAACGTCGGGCGTGTTGTTGCCCTTGGTCTGCACCTTGTCCTTGGCGCGTGCGCGGTGGGCCTCGTAGGTGTCGCAGATGGCGAGCATCTTGATCATCGAGCCCGAGCCGGCGTAGAGCCGGTCGACCAGATAATTACCACGCGTGCCGACCCCGATGATTCCAGTATTCACGGTATCGGCGGCCGATAAGGACGGGAGGAATGCCGGCGCCGCCGAAAGCGCCACGGACCGGGTGAAATCACGGCGGGAGAAGGATTCGGACATTGTAAGGACCACTCCTGAGGGAAGGGATGAAGCCACAGGATACCAGACCGGCGCCGCTTCGCCAACGCATCCTGCGGAGGAGGGGGGACTCCCCGCCGCGTTCGCGGGCATACTATCCTGGAGGGACCGTACCGTGGGCAACAGGGTACTGGCACGTGAAGTACGTGTGGGTGGGCGCTCGAACAACGGATCTGGACGACAATATGAGGGAGTCCGTTGAACCGTCCGATTTCACACGGCCGAAATTCGCGGGTCCTGTAGAGGCCCGGAATCAAGTAACCAAAACAAACGGAAACGAAAGCTGGAGCAAACTGATGAGAATAGAACGAGCACTGCCGGTGGCTTGGGCTCTGGCCTGGAGCGTGGGGCAGGCGGCGCCACTGGCCGAGAAGGCCCGGATGGAGGCGATCGCCGCGCACCCACTACGCTTCGAGCCGAACGCTGGGCAAGCCGACCCGCGCGTCAAATTTCTGTCCCGCGGAGCCGGTGCGACCTTGATGGTGACCGAGCGGGAAACCTACATCGTGGTGACTAAGCGCTCCGGCGACGAATGCCGGCGGCGAGCCGGTTGCCGCGAACCGATGACCTTCGACACCGAAACCGTGCGGATGCACTGGAAGGGCGGTAAGACCGCCGCCTCGCCGCGCGGCGTGGAACTGACCGAGAGCGTTTCCAACTACCTGATCGGCAACGATCCGAAGCTGTGGCGCACCGGAGTCGCCAACTTCGCCAAGGTCGAGTTGAAGGGTGTCTACGAAGGCATCGACATGGTGTTCTACGGGAACCAGAACCGCCTGGAATACGACTTCGTGGTGGCGCCGGGCGTCGATCCGGACGTGATCGAACTGGCCTACGACGGAGTGAAGTCGATGCGCGTGAGCCCGGACGGCGATCTCATCCTCGCGACGCGCCTGGGCGACCTCAAGCAGCACAAGCCCGTCGTCTATCAGGAATTCGAGGGCAAGCGGGTCGAAGTGGCGGGCAAGTACCGGATCCGCGAGACCGGCGTCGCGTTCGAACTGGCGCGGTACGACCGCGACAAGCCGGTTGTCATCGATCCGGTTCTCGAGTTTTCCTCGATCATTGGCGGCACGCGCGGCGACGACGCTCGCGGAATCGCGGCCGACTCGGCCGGCAACGCATACGTGACTGGCGCGACCGGTTCCACCGACTTCCCGATCGCGGGCGGCGGAGCCACCTCCGGCCAGAGCTTCGTCCAGAAGTATTCACCCTCCAATGCGCTCGTCTACTCCACCCTGATCGGCGGAGCGGCGGCGTCGGGTACCGGCACCTCCGTGATCGGCATCGCGGTCGATGGCAGCGGCCAGCCGGCGGTCACCGGCCAGACCAGCTCCATCACCTTCCCGGTGGTAAACGGATTCCTCGCCTTCAATGCCAACCGTCTCACAAGCGGACTGCTGTTTGACGCCTTCGTCGCGCGGCTGAACGCGGCCGGCAACGGCTTTGTTTATTCCACCTACTTCGGCGGCACCGGCGATGAAAAAGGCAATGCGATCGCAATGGACAGCACGGGCGCGGTTTACCTTGCGGGCGAGACGTCCGCGCTGACGAACTTCCCTTTGAAGAAGGCGTTCCAGACCACGCTCACCCCGCCCCCGGCCGGCCGTTCCGTGCAGATCGACGCTTTCGCGGCGAAGCTGAGTCCCACCGGCGCCCACCTGTTCGGTTCGTACCTGGGCGGCGGCCCCGAGATTGACGTGGCGTGGGCGGCCGCGGCCGGAACCGACGGGTCGATGTACCTCGGCGGAGAGACCGACTCCACCAACTTCCCCACCACGGCAGGCGCGTTCGATACTTCGAAGAATCCCCAGCGGGACGCGTTCCTGACCAAGATCAATCCGATCACCGGCGATGAGTCGCCGGCGACGCTCGGTTATTCGACCTACGTAGGCGGCAACCTCGGCGACGGCTTCTACGCCTTGGCGGTGGATGGCGCGGGCGCCGCCTACGCCGCCGGCGGCACTGGCTCCACCGACTTTCCGTCCGCCGGCGGGCCTGCCGGGCCGCCTTTCGACGGCCTGTTGGTGAAAATGAACCCGGCCGGTTCGAGCATCGTCTACACCCGCCTCATCGGCGGCGGCTCCTACGACGAGATCGACGGCATCGCCATCGACGGACAGGGCGCCGCGTTCGTGGGCGGCTACACGACATCGCCCAACTTCCCGGTGGTGAATGTTCCGGGCAACATGTGTTCGAGCATTCAGTCGACCAACCAGCTCGACGGTTTTATCGCGCGAGTCAACGCGGCGGGATCGGCACTCGACTGGAGCGGCCTTTTGTGCGGTAACGCCGACGACGCCATCCGCGGCGTCAGTCTCGACGGCGCTGGGAACGTGTGGTTCGCCGGCTACACCGGCTCGTTCGACTTCCCGATTTTCGGAACCGGAGCCACGCCGTTCCAGGGCGCGTTCGGAACCTCCGTGTTCCTGGACGGATTCGTTGGCAGGATCAGCCAGACCGGCAACGCTCCCGCCGCTCCCACCGTTACCTCGCCGGCGCTCGATCAGATCTTCATCGTCTCCGGCGTCCAGTTCGCGTGGACTCCCGTGGCCGGCGCAACCGGCTACGACATTCAGGTGTTGGACCGCGCCACTCGCGGCGTCGTCTTCACCGGACAACTCGCGGGCAACGGATCCACCTCCGCCGTGATCGAGGTTCCGAACGGATTCCTGACTTTCCGGGTCCGCGCCTGCACGGGCGGCGGTTTCACCAACTGCAGCAATTACTGCGGGAGGAACTTCCAGATCCAGCTCCGCGCGCCCACGGGCGCCCCGACGATCACCAATCCCGCCAACGGGGCCACCATCACCCAGTCGACCACCAACTTCCAATGGACCGCGGTGGGGACGGCCGTAGGCGATCCTTTGCCGGTCTCCTATGACGTCACGATCGTCAACACCGCCACCAGCGCGCTCGAGTTGAAGATCCGGGTTTCGGAGACCAACACCATCTACACGATGAAGAGTGGACAGTATCGCGTCCAGGTGCGAGCTTGCCAAACCGCATGCGGTCCCGCGGCATCGGCGAATTTCACGGTGCAGTTATCGGCGCCGCCCACCACCGCGCCCACGATATCCTCGTGCGCGGTCTCGAACAACTCCGGCGTCAATAGCTTGACCTGCACTTGGAACGCCGTTCCAGGCGCCGATCTCTATGTCATCCAGGTGGTCCAGCCCACCGGTGGACCTGGCGGCGGCGCTCTCACGGTGGCGGGCCGGCAGTTGTCGGAAACCACGATCACGCTGCCGGTTCCCAATGGCGCGGCGAACGTCGTGGTGCAGGGCTGCACGGGCGACGGCTGCGGTCCCTTCAGCGCCGCGTCGCCCATCGCGCCGAACTTCGGCAATCCGGCTCAACCGATCCTCGGTACGCCGATCGGTGGACGCGCGGTGGACACGGGCACGGGTCCGGTGGTGGTGCAGTTCTCCTGGAACCGCATCGCCGGCGACACGGGCAACGGAGCGGTCAAGTACCGGCTGTTCGTGCAGGACTTCTCGCGGCAGGCCGCCGCGCTCGACGTGCTGACCACCGACAACTTCTATGCCGCCTACTTCAACACGGCCAGCCGCTACGACGCCCTCGTCATCGCCAATCCCACCGCGAGCGGCGCACCCGGCGTGCAAGGTCCTCCCCAGGGCTTCTCCACGCGGGGCCGCAATCCGAACTCGCCCACTCCCGTCGGGCCGCGTCACAGCGGAAACGGCGCCGTGTCGACGGTGGCGGCTGGCAACGTCCAACTGGAGTGGACGCCGATCCCCGATTCGGCCGGCAGCACCGACAACCGGCTGTATCAGTACTTCGTCGCCGTGCAGGGTGAAGGCTCCGCCAAGGTCACCGGAATCGCGAGCGCCAATCGCGTTCAGGTGCCGTTGGCTCCGAACACCACGCCCCATTCGGCGATCATGCGGGTCTGCACCGCGTCCGCCAACGCCTGCAATCCGGACAACAACACCGGCTGGGGCCCCTGGTCGGTTGCCGGTGAAGGCGGCGTAACCAACTTCACCGTTCAGTAGACCGGGCTAGTCCCTTCCTTACGCCCCGGGAGCCTCCAGGCTTCCCGGGGCGCTTTGTTTTGCGCGATACTCGTATCGAACAATGTCCTCTAGAAATGTTTTCGCGTCACTGCTTCTCGCCGGGTCCTGCTTCGCGCAGCCCGAGGCGGCCCGCCGCCTCGATGCCGCCGCCAGCGTGCTCGGGGAAATCATGGATGTGGCCGACCGCGCCATTCCGCAACGCCTGCTCGACCGCGCCGAGTGCGTCATCGTCGTGCCCAGCCTGAAGAAGGGCGCGTTCATCATCGGCGGAAAATTCGGCCGCGGCTTCGTGGCCTGCCGCAAACCCGGTGGAACGGGCTGGGGCGCTCCCGCCGGTGTCCGCGTGGAAGGCGGCAGCTTCGGCCTCCAAATCGGCGGATCGGAGACCGACGTCGTCATGCTGATCATGAACGAACGTGGCGCCAAGCGCCTGATGACCAGCAAGTTCACCCTCGGCGGCGACGCCAGCGCGGCCGCCGGACCGGTGGGACGCACCGCCACCGCCGAGACCGACGCCATGATGACCGCCGAGATCCTCACCTGGTCCCGCGCCCGCGGTCTGTTCGCCGGCGTCTCCCTGCAAGGCGCCACCATGCGCGTCGACCAGGAGGCCAACCAGGAACTGTACGGCGCCAAGCTCCACAACCGCGATATCGTATTCTCCGATCGCGCCACGCCGGAGAGCGCCAAGAAGCTGTACGACATGCTGGCCAAGTTCTCCAGCCGGAAGTCGAAGTAACATGACCGAACTCCAGTATCCCGTCGGACCCTTCACGGTGGAGCCGGAGCCCTCCGCCGCCCGCGTCCAGGAGTGGATCGCCGAGGTGGCGGCCCTTCCCGCCGCCTTGCGCCAAGCCGCCGCCGCGCTTCCCTCCGGAGGGCTCGACCGCCCCTACAGGCCCGGCGGCTGGACCGGACGCCAAGTAGTGCATCACGTCGCCGACAGCCACGTCAACTGCTACATCCGCTACCGTTGGGCCCTCACCGAGGACAACCCGGTAATCAAGGCCTACGCCGAGGAACTCTGGGCCGAACTCCCCGACGCGCGCACGGCGGATATCGAGGTTTCCCTGCGGCTGCTCGACGCGATCCACCAGCGTTGGGTGCTGTTGATGCGGACGATGACGCCGGAGCAATGGAAGAAGAACTTCATCCATCCGGTGCTCGGCGCGCGCGACTTGGTCACCACGCTGCAACTGTACGCCTGGCACGGCAGACATCACGTGGCGCACCTCGGCCTGATCCGGTAAGATCCGGGAATGCCCCGTGCACACCTGAGCGCGCCGGCGGAAGGCCGCTGATCCGGCGTGCCCGCCACCGATTGGGGTTTCTCGGTCACTCCGGAGGAACTGGAGTCGTGGATCGTCCATCGGGACTCGGATCTGCTGGTGGTGAACAAGCCGGGCGGTTTGGTGTGCCATCCGTCCAAGCGCGGGCCGTGGTCGAGCCTGGTGGGCGCGGCGCGCGAGTACCTCGGCGTCGAGCGGCTTCACATGCCGTCGCGGTTGGACCGGGAAACCAGCGGAGTCGTCGTGTTTGCGCTGAACCGCGAGATCGCCAGCCGGTTGCAGAAGGCGATCGAACGCCGCCGCGTGGCCAAGATCTACTGGGCGCTGTTGATGGGAAGTCTGGCGGCGCCGGTCGTGGTGAATCAGCCGATCGGTCCGGCGGAAGGCGCGCTGGTCGCCGCGCGCCAAGCCGTGCGCGAAGGCGGCCGGGAGTCGGTCACAGAATTCGAACCCCTGGCGGCGAAGGGCGATTGGACGTTGGCGCGAGTCCGGCCTCTGACCGGACGCATGCATCAGATTCGCGTGCACGCCGCGTGGCTGGGACATCCGGTGGCCGGCGACAAGATCTATGGCCCGGACGAAAGATGGTATCTCGAGTTCGTCACCCGCGGCTGGACCGCCGAAATGCAGCGCGCGCTGGGAGTGTCCCGGCACGCGCTGCATTGCGGCGAAATCGGCTTTCCGGACCATCTGTCCTTCCACGCTCCGTGGCCGGACGAGTTGGCGGACTACACCGGACTCAGGCCTTGACCGGGGGAGCTTCCGCCGCGTCCTTGACGTGCATCCGGTAGGAGATGTAGACCAACCCCATCATCGGTAGCACCAACAGGGAGGGCAGCCAGCCCGCGCTTCGAGCCGTGACCGCCATCAATCCGGCCGCCACCGCGCCGACCAAATAGTACGGCAGACCCCAGAAGTACATGCGCTCCCAGATTTGCGCCACCGGCTTGCCTTCCGACAAACACATCGCGACGCTGATCAGCAGCGAGTTGAGCAGGTACAGCACCGCCGTCGATACCAGCAGGGCCACGGGCAGGGAGGCGTTCAACTGTTGCACCAGCAGCCACCGGCAGACCGCCGCCGCGGCGCCCGCGCTCGCGATCAACGCGGAGGCGCTGAACAACACTTGCCGCGCCGACATGCCGCCCTTGTTGAGCAGAGCGCCCGGCGCCAGCGACAGGATCGCCGCCATCCAGATGACCTCTGAAAGCGACATCTCCACCACGGAGAACAGCGTCATCACGAAGCCGCACGACATGGTGCCGCGAATTCCCGGCAACCAGATCTTGCACATCGACAAGGCGACTCCCGCCGCCGTGAAGGCGGCGAAGCGCATCGGATCCTCGGACTTCCAGTGAATCCCACCCAGCGTGATCAGCAACACGCCGATCGCCGAAATGGCCGACACGAAGACCGTGGACGCCGCCCGGTGGCCGGGCGTGTGCGAGGCTATCAGCTTGGACGCCTGATTCGTGCCACGGTCCAATCCGTGGAAGAAGTGGATCATGTAGAGCAGCGGCGGCAGCACCAGCCATGCTTCGGCCGGCGGCGCCGGGGCGCCGCCCAGCGGCAGCAGGCCGACCACGGCCGACCCGATCAGATAGTACGGGAACGACCACACGTAGAACTTGCCCGTCACCTGGGAAAGCGCGCCGCCGGAAAGCAGCTTGAGGACGCCCGATACGATCAGCGTGTTCACCACGAAGTACACGACCGTGATCAGCACGAACCACGCCGGCCGGAACTCGTGCATGCCCCGCGCGAACAAACCGTGCGCCACCAGGTACGAGGCGCAGACGCTGAGCACCAGATTGCCGATGTTGAACGCCGCCTGGATCGGGGCCGGCTTCTTCTTCGTGTTGAGGACTGTAGTCGCGAGCGCCGCCGCGACGCACGCCAGAACCGTCTCCGGCAGGGAGTAGTAGGCGACGCCCGCCAGAAGAAAGAGGAAGTTCAGGGAATAAATGCCGTCGACGCCGCGCAGCCTGATCTTGACGATGGAGGCCGCCACGGCTAGGCCGGCGTAGAGTAGGAAGCTCGGGCCCGGTAGGGACGCCTGCCCCAGTACCACCGCCATCGCCAGAACTCCTGCCGCGATGATGCCATGGATGTAGCGTTTTGCGTTGGTTGGCAGTTGCATACGCGATTTGAGTTGCAAGCCGTCTGCCAACCGCAAGTCGTTGATTGGGCGAACGGCGGGATGGAATAGACCGGACATCCTGTCGGGCGCCGCGGTCAAACTGTCCCTAAATCATCTAAACACAACGGGGATAGTTACCGTAGCCGCATCCGGAGGAAGGCCGGAGGACGCGCCCTCCCGCCGTACTCCGGACGCTGGCGACTGCGAGTACTGGCCGGCATCCTGTCTCGGCCCTCCGCCCGCCGCCGGTGGAGCCGCACCCGCCGGCGCGGAACCGAGGAGCCGGACCTCGAGCGTGCGCGATCCCGACCCGGATAAATGGCCCCGCTCGGGGATCGCATACCGTACGCCCGCCCGCACCGGTCCCGCGAACAGCGTGGGCTCGCCTGGGAACCGGACCACCAGCGTCCCATCGAACGCTGGAACCACAATGGCGCGCACCGAGTCGCTGGATTCGAACGGACCCGAATCGGTCGTGTACGCGCCGTCCGCACCCAGTTTTTCGAGCCTGGCGGCAATAGGGCTGACGGTCTGCTTCCGGCTGGAGAGGGCGCCGATCGCCCCGAGGCGCCCGCCGATCGGAGCCACGATCGGTCCCGCCTTCTTCCGCTCCTCGCCGCGCGCTTGCGTCTGCTCTTCGACGCGAGCCCGCTCCAACGGGGGGGGAGCCGCGGCGGGTTGCGGCGGCGCGGGCGCCGGCGTGGATGCTAGCTCGAGCGGCGGTTCGAGTCGATTCTTCACGGCCTCGGAGGACTTCGCGGCATCGCGCGCGAGTTCCGCGAGTTCCTTCCGGTCTTCCAGCTTGACTGGCGTCGCTGGAGCGGGGAGGCTCGCCGGCGCCGCCGGTCTGGCGGCGGGTAGCGGATCGGCGCGGACCGCGCTATCCCGCTCCGTGGACGCCTCGGGAGCCGGACTGTTCCGCCGCGCCACTTCAACCGGACCCGGAGCCTCTCCCGGAACCAGCACGAACAAACCCACCGCCGCGAGTGCGAGCGCGCCGGCGGCGGCAAGCGGAGCGGGACGGAACAGCCAGTCGAACCAGCCCCTTCCTCCTTCGCCCGACGGGCGCGTGGAGGCCGGCGTCGCGCCCGCGGCCATCCGCTCGCTGGCGGGGTGTACCGGAGACGGCGCCGCGGCCGGAATCTGCCAGGCCGGCATGTCGAGCGGAGCGGCCGGCGTCCATGCGAGCGACGTCAACAATTCCTGGCGAGCCGCCGGATCGGAGAGCAATTCGCGCAAATTCTCCTCGTCCGCCAGCGCTTCGAACAGAGCTTGATTCTCCATCGCGGCCTCGAACAACGCGCTTCGCTCCTGCTTGGTCAGGATGCCCGCCGCGTACCCTCCGAGGAGCTTTTCCGCTTCGATCGGACTCATGCGCGGTACTCCTTTCCTCTGAGGCGGATCATCAGATCCTGACGGCAACGGAAGTCCCAAGTGTAGACGGTGTTTATTGTCGCCGCGCCCAGCTCCGCCTGGATCTGCGCGAACGATTTGCCTTCCAGCTTCAAACGGATCAAATCCCGGCACCGGCCGGTGGAAGCCGCGACCGCGGCCTTCAACCGTTCCAGCAGGCTCGCGCGCTCCATCAGGTCCAGGGCGTTGGGTTTGCCGTCGGAAAGGGGGAGGTCGGCCACCTGCGCCGGATCCCATTCGCCCCGCCGCGTCGTCTTCCGGCGGAAGTCGCGCATCTTGAAGTTGAGGATTTGGAAACAGAGCGGCATCAGGTCGTCGAGCGACGACAAGTGCGAGTATTTCTGTTCCAGCACCAGCAAAGCCTCCTGCGCCAGATCCTCGGCGGTGTCCTTCCCTAACCTAGATGCCGCGTAGCAGACAATCCTTTCGCGAAGCGCGGAGAGAATCCGGTCGCGGGAGGTGGTCATCGTCGGTCCTTGCTTCTATCATAAGCGGCGGAAGCCGGTATAATCCGGGAGTGAAGCGCGTCCTGCCTCCGCTGTTGGCCGCCGCTGCATTCGCCCAGGATATCGACACCGTGGTGTTCGAGACCGATCGCAAGTCGTACCGGCTGCTCGATCAGATCGCGGATGCGGAGGAACGCGCCCGTCTCGCCGCCGTGTTCCAGACGCGCGATCCGCGCGAACGGCTCCGGCGCGCGGTGCGGTTCGCGGCCGGGTATCCGGCGTCGGGCTTTCTCTCGGTGGCGTACGATATCGCCGCGAAGAGCTGCATCGATCTGCGCGATCCCGCCTGTCTTTTCGACAATGCCGCTAGATCCCTGCGATTGCTGCCGGAGAATCCGCTGCTGCTGATCTCGCTCGCCGAGGCGCAACGGGCCTTGGGGCAGGGAAGCGCGGCGGCGGAAAACGCGCGGCTCGGCCTCGAGTATCTGGATCGATTCGCGCCCTCCGCCGGCTTCGAGCCGAAAGCTTGGCTGGCGCTCGAGCCTGGACTTCGACATGCGGCGGCCATCGCGGTGGGCGCCAGTCCGCCGCCCCAGCCGGGCCGTTCCGGCGGTAAGGCCGAGTACGCGGGCACATCGGCCTGCGCGCCCTGCCACGCGCGGCAACACGCCAACTGGAAGTCCACCGGCATGGCGCGCATGTTCGCTCCCTACCGGCCAGAGAACGTCGCCGGCGACTTCACCGCGCCTTCGCCGGAACCCGCCATCCGCCCGCGCCTCGACAACGGCGTGCATTCGTTCGACGTGGCCGGCAAACGGTATCCGGTGCACTTCACCATCGGATCCAAATGGCAGCAGGCCTACGCGACGCGCCTTGCCAGCGGTCGAATCCATGTGTTCCCGATCCAATACAACCGCCTCGCCGGCGCGTGGGTGAACTACTGGAAGGAGATCGATCCGCCCGGTTCGACACGCCACCGCGCGGAACGATTCGCCGAATTCTCCGACGCCACGCTCTATCAACGCAACTGCGCCCCGTGCCACACCAGCCAACTGCGCGCCGGTGCGGCGCTGCCCGAGTTCGCCGAGCCGGGCGTCAACTGCGAGATGTGTCACGGGCCGTCGGCCGCGCATGTGCGCGAACGCGCCGCGGGACGCGCCGTGAGCAAGCCGGCCTCGAGCCCGCCGGTCGACTTCACGCGGTTGGACGCGCCCCGCTACGTCGCGATCTGCGCACAGTGCCACCGCCAGTCCGCGGTCGTGCGCCAGGGTCCGCGCGGCGAGAGGAACTACTCCGGTGGCTCGCCCGATTTCGTGCTGCCGGCGCGCTTGCGGCCCTATCTCGAGTTCTCCCGCCGCGCGTTCTACAAAGACGGACGATTCCGCGAGACCACCTTCATCGTGGAAGCGCTCGAACGATCGTCGTGCTACCGCAAGGGCGGAGCCCACTGCGGCGCCTGCCACACGCCGCATCCGGCGGACTTCCCCGCCAACCTCAAGGCTCTCCGATTCGTGGACGAGCCCGACCGCATGTGCTCCCAGTGCCACGCGGCGCTGACCCGCGACCTTCGCCGCCACACGCGCCACGCGCCGGAATCGGAGGCGTCGCGCTGCGTTGCGTGCCACATGCCGCGAATCGCCAATTCGGTGGGCTTCGCCGCGCGCAGCCACCAGATCGACGACATTCCGGACGCGGAGATGACCGCCCGGTTCGGCGCGGCCGAGAGTCCCAACGCCTGTCTCGACTGCCACGCCGCCCGAGGAATCGCGTGGGTCGCGGCGGAGCTGAAGCGTTGGCGCGCGCCCTGAGGCGATGCGCCACGGGGAACTTTCGCCGCTCGGCGGAGTCTGGAAGGACATGACACGATCCCGAGCACCGGCCGCGGCAACTCTGGCGGCGGGTCTGGCCGCGTTCGCCATCTGTCCCCGGCTCGCGCCCGCCGCCACTCCGTTGCCGGCGCTGATGGTGGCCGCTGTTTGGCTCGTCGCGATCCCGATGGGCGCCGCTTGGCTGGTGTCCTGGAAACTGCGACATCCCGCCGCAGTCCGCCGCCGCGCCACCGTCGCCGCGTTGTGGTGGGCGCCGCTGAGCCTCACCGCCACGCACGGCTCCGAACTGTCGCTGCTGTTCGCGGCGGTTTTGGCCGTCTCTGCCGGTTGGGCGTTGCGCGATTCCGGCGTGGAGAGCCCCGAACCCGCCGAGCCGCCTCGGGACTGGTTCGAACTCGTCCCCTCGATTCCCGCGGCCGCGGTTGGCGCCACCTTCGCCGCGGCGGTGCTGTTGCAAGGTGGGATCGCCATCGGACTCGGCGGATTGACGCGCCTGGGCGCGCTCGCGTTCGCCGCTGGAGTCGCGATGGTGGTTTGGCGGCTGCCCGCCCGCCGCTTCCGTCCGGCCAGCCACGCCGCCGCGAGCCTGCTGTTGCTACTGGTGGCGCTCATGCCGTACGCGCGGCGCACGCCGACCTGGGGCCAGTCGTCCGGCGCACCGGTGGCCGTGAAGAAAGACACCGCCCGTCAGGGCAAGGTCGATTTCGCGGCCGATGTCGAGCGCGGCATCATCCTGATTCCCGAGGCCGAGCCCTTCGTCACGCTGGTCCCGCCGGTCCCGCTGCTGCGCGGCAACCCTTTCCATCGCGACCGCAAGGAACTCTCGATTCCGTTCCACGGAGTCTACTGGCTGTTCCAGCCGCCCGACGAGCGCCCGCCTTCGAACTCGCGCCGCGTTCGCGGGCAGCCCTTGCGCGCATCGTTCCGCATCAACTACGCCGGCGATCTGAAGATGGAGGCGCACCAGCACCTGACCACGCCTTTCGACGTCTCGTGCTGCGCCCGCTTGGGGATAGCGGTGGTCAACGACGATCCGGAGTCGCTGCACCCCTCGCCGGTGTTTCTCGAAGTGACGCTATCGGACACCACGAACCCCACGCTGCCGCGCCTGTCGCTCGGACGAAGGCCGCTTCGGACCGCGCCGGGTCCTCAGGGTCCGGCGCGCGAGGTGATCGAGTTCGACATCCCGGCGGCGGCCGCCTACCGGATGCCGCGATTCGACGAAGTGACCGTGATTTACCATCCGCACCGCTGGCGCGCCGCTCGCAGCGCTCGCGTGGCGGTGGAGCGTCTGGTCTTCTCGCCTCGGCAGGGTTAGCGGCGATACAATGTGGATTGCCGGTGAAAGTCCGCGTTCCGGGGCATCCGGGAGACGATGTTCACAGGAGCACGCTGAAGAGCGTTTTGAGGCAGGCAGGATTGCGACAAATGCCATGAAAAAATATGCGTACGTCATCGAGCGGGGTCCGCGCAACCTTTCCGCGTATGTGCCCGATCTCCCCGGGTGTATCACCACGGGAGCCAACCGGGAGGAGATCGAGCGAAACATGCGGGAGGCGATCGAATTTCACCTGCAAGGCATGCGCGAGGACGGAGAACCCGTTCCGGAGCCATCGACCGACGTAGCCTACGCCGAGCTTCGAGTAGCCTAATCGGCCCCGCGCGCCAAGCCAACTCGTCGCCATGCCGGGTGTCGAAGCCGGCGGCGGCATGCCGAATGAACGCGCGGTCCAGCCGCGCTACTCCACCGCAACTGCTGGCCTGATTTGGCCGAGCACCGCGAGGAAGCCCTGAGTCGAGGTGCTGATGCCGAACCCGAACAGGAACACCTTCAGGTAGTCCTCGTAGGTTCCGAACTGCGTGGCGTTCGCGAACAACCCAGATCCGATCAGGATCGATATCGCCATCGCCACCAGTTCGACCGGAAGATCCCATGCGGCGATCAGATCGCCGGCGCTTCTCACCCTCCCCATGAAGCCCGGCGCCGGGGCGTCGGCGGCCTCGACGGCGACGGCGGACATGCGAACCGGCGCACCTGACAGCCCATCGAGCATCGACCGCGCTTCGGCCACGGTCCGGGCTGCTGCCGCGGCGTCGCCGTCTTCGTTGAGCCGCCTGGCGCCAGCCAACTTTACCTTGATCCCCCGGATCGTCTCACGCGATTCGGGGGCCGGATCTCCCACCCGCGCCTCGAAAAGGCGAAGCTCCTCGGACAGTCGAAGCAGCGCGCTTTGATTCAACCGTCTGGGGCGGATCTGCCCCATCCAAAGGCGAACGCTCCACATCACCGCGTGGCCCAGGATCAGGACAGTCAACGGCCAGCCCCAGTTGTCCTTTATGCGAATCAGGATCGGTACGGCGATATCTTTCCCGGACCCTGCCCGAAGATAGGCTGCCCCCCCAGCCGAGGTGTAGTTTCCCGGTGGCAGGCTCACGGCGATGCTCAGCCTGCAACTGGAGGCGGTCCCTGTCACACCGGCTGTGATCGAGCCGTCCTCCAGTGCGTACCGTTCATCGCCGGAGGTTCGATAGACGTCGGCGCCCGCCGCCTCCGGGCACCGAGTCAGCGGCGCCGGGGAACGGACGGTCAGTTGGCCCGCAACGCCGGACGCGGCGCCGAGTGGATTTCGCTTGGCCAGGATGTACACTGGTTTGCTGTCGAACACCACCAATTCCGATGCGGCCGCTTCCACCGTCAGCCGCGCCTTCTTGGCCGAGCCTGCCTTTCCGTCGCTGGTGAAGTGGATGTCGATCGGGATACTCGCGCCGTTCACCGCGGCTCCTTCGTTGAGCTTTAAAGTAATCGCCGCAACGGCATCCGCCGGGGCAAACACCGAGTTCGACTCGAAAGTCCCGGCCTGGCTGGCGTCCGCCGCTTTCGCGTGCACTCTCTGGAGGTGGCCGCCTTGCGCTCGTACGCGGAGCACGCAGGGGCTCCGCGGGCCGCACCGGAGGTCCTCGTCGAGCACCTGCAGGTCCGCGGCCGTCGCGCATATGGCCGCGACGGCCGCTACGCGACACAGCCGGGCCATCACTGTTTGGCTCCTTGCGCCTTCATCAGTTTGTCGAGATCGAACGTAAACCCGAACTGGAGCTTCGTATAGGTGGCCTTGACCAACTCCGCCCGGTTCGCCCACGACACCGCCACCGGGAAGTTCACGCCGGAATTACCGATCGGGAACGTCAGCTTGGCCTGCGCGGTGAATAGGGAGCCTTTCGTATCCAATAGGATCTTGGCCGGCTGGCGCAAGGGGATGCCCGCGAACGGCGTCACTTCCCTGTTGTCGAACTGAAGGACTCCCTTCTGCGCCAAGTATTGATAGTAGCCTCCCAGTGAGAATACGGCCTTCTGGGAGCCAGACTTCACCGGAAGCGCCCGGTCGAGTTGCACCGCGCCTTGCACGTCACGGACCGCGCCTGAGCCCGTTGGATAGGCGTGGTAGAGGGAGAGCGCCAGATTGGCGGTGAACTGGCTGAGCGGCGCCTCGCCTTTCGTCATTCCCGCCGTCTCCCCTTGCTGGCCGAACGGCTTGCCGATCACCAGGCGGATCGTCGAGTATTCCGGCTGATTCGCCGGACGCTGATAGAGATACTCGAGCGATGCCGCGGCCGGATAGAGGGCGTCGTACAGCAACTCGTTCCGCTTATTCCGGAATTCGGTCAAGCCCTCCATGGCCGTCAGCGCCGTGCGAGTGAGAGACTCGCCGGCTTCGGAGACGAACGCGGCGGCGTCGTCGCGATAAGCGCGGAACATCCGCTCCAGCTTGACCGCCTCCGGGTCCTGGGAGCGGGCGATCTCCTCCAATCTCTTCGCCGAGGTCTCCTTCCATGTGGTCCAGCCCGGCGCCGACGTGAGCGCTTCGATGTACCTGTTCATCGCGTTCCCCAACGCTTGTGCCTGCGCCTGGGCGCCTTTCATGGCTTCACGCCACCTTTCCTGTTGGTCACTGTGGCGGAGACCCTTTCTCTGCCGGAACTCCCACCGCAGGCTCATGGTGCGAAGCGTACCTGCCCGGCTGAGCCCGGGAAGGGCGGCGCCGGTGGGAAGCGCCGTACTCGTCGGCTGGACCGTGCCGGTCGCTTTCGGATCCGCTGCCTCCGCGCGGGCCTGTTCGAAGGCCGCGCCGATGCTCAAGGCCTTCAGCCGCTGCTCGAGTGTGGGCTGACACTTCTCCGAACGAAGGAAACAAGGCGGCTGAGGATCGAAGAACCGGGCCAGCCCCGAAGCATTGAGGCGGAAAGTACTGATCGCCCCTTCCGTCGTGCGGTTGATCAAACCGCTCTCGAGCGCCGCGCTCACGAAGTCGGTAACGCCCGATAGTGACGCGACCGACGTCGTGCCGCTGTTGGCTGCGTCTCCGGCGAGTTGTTGGTCGACTCTCCGGGAAGCGGCGAGAAACTCCGTCCTCCGGAAAGCGGCCGTTTCCGCCCCGGAAACGGCCGCCGGCGCCGTCTGTCCCAGGACCCTTCGGATTTGATCCACGTAGAGCTCGGACTCCGCGCTCTCCCGTAAGCTCATGTCGCCCCTGGTGACGCCGTCCAGAGAGTCCTTGATACTGGCGCGGACCACCGTATCCTGACCTGGCGCGCTCACCGCGAGGGATAGCCACAAAGCGATAGTGGTGCGTCTCATGGCGCTACTTTCCCCGGACCAAGATGGCCTGGAACGGTTCTTTGTCCTGGTAACGCCGCTTTCTCAGAACTTGGTTCTGGCCTCCTGCGATCTCGCGGAGTTCGACGAACTCACCTTCGTTGTCCCAGTCGTAAACGGCGGTCAGCCCTTTGTCTCCGGCGAGGACCGTGAACTGAAATGGCGGCGCCACGAGGCAGCTCGTCCCGTAGCAAATGGAGTGGACCAAGAAGGGCCCGCCGCCGGTCCCCGGCTTAACCTCGACCTCGAACGTGTCACCGGTACTTCCGGACCAGATGGGGGCGGTTACTTTCGTCAGTTTGAATGCCATGTCTCGCTCCTTTCATGAGCGCAGCCGGGCATCGCGGCATGACGGCGGCAGGATGCTTGCGCGTTCCGTCCGTCCGGTATGCGGTGTGCTTTTTCCGGTGCGTCCTTACAAGCGAGTCCACCGCGCCAACAGGAACATCATTCCGGGACTTTTTCGCGCAACGGTGGAATTCGCACGATGGCGGCGGCGATGTCTCCACGCCCACCCCTACGTCGAACCGCCTCGGTGAGAATCCGGCAGGCAGCGCCCGGCTCATGTTCCACCGTCACGCGCGCCATCTCTTCCTCCGAGGCATGATCGAACAGACCGGCGGTACACAGCAGCAGGCGGTCGTGGGGGAGCAGCGGCGCCGGACGCGCGAGAGACATCAACTGGGACCGGCACAGCAGGATGTCGCGGAGCGAGCGGTGTCCGTTCATCCGGTGGACCCTGCCCTCTCGTATGAGATAGACCCGGCAGTTACCGGTCCGCACGGCATAGGCGTCGGGTCCGGCGATCGCGAGGGCGGCGAAGCCCACGCCCGCCGGCCGGGAGCCGCCGGTGTCCCGTGCAAGCTGGAAAACAGCAGCCTCCGCCGCTCGGGCGGCAAGTTCCAGTGCTTCGCCGGGCTTCGACGCGGTATCGCGATAGTAGTGTCTGCGGATGGTCTCGAGGACCAGCGAACTCGCCATCTCCCCCGGGACAGGCCCACCCCGCCCGTCCGCCACCGCAACTAGCATCCCCCGGTCGCTGGCTTGGGGGTGGTCGCGCGGAAGATCGAACATCGCGCCGTCTTCGCAGGTCGCGCCGACACGGCCAGGAGTCGTGAGCGCCGCGATCGCCGGAACTCCGGCGGCTTCGGCGGCGCCCGCCGCAGTCAATGGCGGGGTCCAATCGCGATGTGTGACCAGTAGGCTCACCGGTATGTTCTCCCAGTAGCGGGGGGTTCGATGGCACCGGCCCCGGCCGGGCCGGCCGCGGCTCTGCTCGATGTTATTGGCAAGGTGACGAAGCCGCCCGCTCGAGCGAGCGGCGGTCCGTCCCAACCAGGGGAAAATGCGCTACTTGTTGTATTCCTCCAGCGCCTGGGACAGCGCCCGGTCGCAGATCTTACAAAAGGGACTGTTCCGGTTGCGCATGTGGCATTGGTCCTCGGACCGCCACGCGCCGGTTTTCCGGTTCCATGCACCTGGAAACAGGTTCTCCACCAGGACATTGGTGGCCAAGGGGTAGTTCACCGGGTCCAGGGTCACGTTGATCTGACACTTGTTGGGGCCAACGCCCGGCGGCGGATCTGGCTGGGTGGGATCACACTTGTAACAGTCGTATTCGTCCCGTAAGTTGCCGATGAGATGTCCCAACTCGTGGGTCACGATGGTACTCATCTCCCCGGAGATCGTGACCGCGACATAGTCCTTGTCCCGTCCGCCCGCTGGCCAGTGATCGTTGGAAACGATCACGATGGCGTCCGGTTTCAGGCCATATGCCGCGATCGCGCCGGACACCAGCTTCTTAGCGCAGGCCGGAATGACTAGCATCCTGGGAATATTTTTGTCCACCGCCAGGGACAGCACGGTGTCCCGCATCACGCCGTTCGCCTCGTTGTCGAGGCCTGTCTCATTGGATTCGAAAGACAACAACCACACGTTGAATCCCCGGAACTGTTGGGCGTACGGAGCGAAGCTCCTCATGCGGTTCAGCACCTGTTGGACCTTCTTCTGGAACAGTTGCTGGTCCTGGGCCCGGAACCCGTCGCCTACGAACACGAGATCGTACTTGTCGTCCTGTTGGCCGCGATAGATAATCGATTCGCAAGGCGGCGGCGGAGCGGCGGGAGCCTCGCCGGGTGGATTGATTCCGTCGAACACCACCTTGACGGACGGACCACCGGCGGCGTGGATGGCGAAGACCTCCCTCGAATCGGCCTCCGCGAAGCCCATCGTGCCGCCTTCTCCGTGCCACTCCACGGCCTGGGCGCTCTGAGGTTCCGCGACACCGGCACTCAACTCCTTGCCGGAGGCGTCCAGCACCTTGAATCGCAGTGCAGCCCGTTCCGCGCCGTCGGCCTGCAGGGTCCCCCGGCCTTGCAGAAAGGTCCCAACCAACCGCGGCGGACCGCCGGTAAGACGGTCGAACCGCAGTCGCCGGCTGGAGGGCTCCGTGATTTCCACTCTACCCAGGTCACCCCCACCTTCCTCCGTGATCGGGTGGCTTCCCTGCGCGACATCGGGTATCAGCAGTCCCGGTTGGCCATTCGGCAAGGCCACGGCAATGGACCGGGCCGGCCCTACTCTCGCAAAACGCCCGGTGGCGAGAGGGCGGGGGAGAGGCACGACGTCACCCACCCGCGCGGTCAGACCGGCCGTTTGGGCGGAGCACACGCATACACTCGCCAGGGCTGCGAGGATCGCTCCGGTGCGATGATATCGAGTCCGCATCATTTCTTCGATTTCTTCTTGTTCAGGTCGAAGGGTGGCGGTAATTCCGTCCCCTCCTCGATGACGATCTCCGGGTCCACGCCGTTCGCCCAATACTTGAACTCACAGTTCCCGCCGCCTCCGGCGCAGTTCGCTGTGACGTGGCAGTAATTCGGGGAGTCGACATCGACGAGGCCCTCGAAGTGCTTTCCCCCTCCTTCGCAGGGCGATCCATTCTTGAACTCGACCTTCCACTTGTCCTTGGAACTGCCACCTTTCTTCTTCTTCTGGAACCAATGCACCTTGGGACGCTCGTCCTTAGTTTTGCCGTTGTAATAGTCCCTGCATAGGAAAATGGGATCGGGACTGGCTGTGTCGTTCTCGGCGATCGTGATCTTCTCGGGCGCCGGGGTCGTGCAGGTCGGTTTTTTCGCCACGGCGACCTCCGCGGTATCCGGGGGTTTTTCGCTCCCGAAAGGCCCGCAGGCGAAATTCAGGATCATTGCGCTGGCGAGGAATGCTCTCGCCATCATTGTCCGGTTCATTTGGTATCCTCTCTACTTGTTCGATGTCGCCCTCGTCCGCGCAGCGAGTTCACGGATACGATCGAAGGCGGGATCGCTCCGAAGACTGTCGAACTCCGGCGTCTCCGAGATCTGGCGTTCCGGGTAGCCTCTCCGGAGAGCCGCTTCTAGGCGCTCCAGAGCCGTGGCCCGCTTACCCGAAAGCTCGTACGCGGCGGCGGCTCGAACCAGCGTCTCCGCTTCCTCCACGCGTGCTTTCTCCAGGCCGCGGAGCGCGGCGAGCGCTCCAGCGGCATCCGGAATCTTCGCGCGGTACAGCGCCAGACTGGACATCAGCGCCGTGTCGGTGGGTTTGACGGTCAGTTGCTCGCTGGCGAGCCTCGCAGCTTCGCGATAACACGCCGCCGCCTCCCAGCGCCGCTTCGGGATCGCCGTCAGCGCGTCGCCCAGGTTGCGCCAAAGTACGTGTTCCTTGGGCTGCATCCGCGTGGCCTGTTCCATCGCGCCCGCCGCCTCTTGATGGCGCTTCATCCGGTAATAGCAGTTACCCAGGTTCGAGTAGGCTGCCGCGGTTGGCGCGAGTTCGATCGATTTCCGGAACATCTCCACCGCCTCGGAAAGCCGGCCTGTGGCGGCGAAGATCCCACCCAGGTTGGTGTACCCCGCCGTCTGATTGGGCGCGATCCGCGTGACGAACCGGAACGCCTGCTCCGCCTCGGCGTACTGCCCTCGCCGGTAGTGGAACGACCCCAGCCAGTTGTACGCCGTCCAGTAGTTGGGCCTCAGACGGATCGCCTCGCGATAGGCGCCTACGGTCTCTTCCGCGAGCCCCTTGGCGCGATACTGGTGTCCCAGAATCAGCCAAAGCGACGCGTCGCCGGGATCGATCTCGAGAGCCCGCCGCAACTCGCCGATAGCGGCATCGGTCCGGCCGTGCGCCGAATGCACCAAAGCGGCGCCGTGATGGACACGGGCGGAAAGCGGCGCCAGTTCGCGGGAACGGTCCAGGTTTCGCTCCGCCATTTCCAGCGACTGGTGGTCCCGGCCGAGCATGTGCTGGTTCACGTACTCGATGGCGAGCATCGAATACGCATCCGCGAAACGCGGGTCGAGTTCGGTCGCCTGCGTGTAATGGACGATGGCGCGATTCACCCCGTCGAGCGTGCGGCTGGTGGACGCGGCCCGGCCCGATTCGTACTGGCGGTAGGCCTCCGCCACCTGCGTCGGCGGCGCCGCCACGCCCGCTCCTGGATCGAGATGTAGCATTCGTGCCATCGTTTCCGTCGTCAAACCGGACAAGCGAAAAAGCTGGTCCACTGGGCACACGATTTGTTCCGTGGCGAGCGTTTTCTCCGAAACAGCGTCCACCAGATCCAACGTGAGCCGCACATTCCTGCTGTCGTGCGTCATCGCGCCGCGGAACAGCAGGTTGACCGAATACTCCTTGCGGATGGCGGCCGCGGAAAGCGAACGCGTATCGGCGGGCGGCACGATCCAGAATTCGGCGTCCAGCGGTTCCCAACGCGCCAACTGGTTCGCCGCGTCGTCCACCACGCCGCGCGCCACGGCCTTCAACTACGGACGGGATGGCGTGTCGAACGGCAGCACGGCGGCGTGCCTCGTCTTTGGAACCGGGGAGAGCCAGCGGCTCACCGCGGCGCGGCCGGGGAGCAGCCACCCGGCGGCCAGTAACGCGACCGGGGCGGCGGCCCACAGCCACTTGCTTGGCGGCCGGCGTCCCGTGCCCTCGATCGTTTGGATCGCCGCGCTTGCCCGCGCGGGCCGGTTCTCCGCCCGCTGGTCGAGACACGCGGTAATCGCCCGGCGCCAGCCTAGCTCGGCCGGCATCGCGGCGCCCAAGCCGGGGAGGCCTCCCATCCGCATCCGATACAGGATCACGCCGAGCGAAAAGAGGTCGGCCGCCGTTGTCACGGGAGTCCGGTTGAGCACTTCGGGAGCCGCGTAAGCGGGCGTCGCCAAGACCAGCGAACTGTGTCCGGCGGACGCCCCTTCCTCGAACGTCCGGGCCAGTCCGAAGTCGGTGAGCGTCGCCGACTCCACGCCATCGTTGTCCGCGACGATCACGTTGGATGGCTTCAGATCGCCGTGGATCACGCCCGCCTTGTGCGCCGCGTCGATTCCAGCGCAGACCTGCCGGGCCAACGGAAGCGCCTCCACCGCCGATAGCGGCCCGCGGCGGCGGAGCAGCGCGTCCAGCGTCTCTCCGCGAATCAGACGCATGGTCAGGAACCGGAGCGGACGGCCTTGCTCCTCGGCTTCGAACAGATCGTAAATGGGGCAGACGTTGGGATGGACGACTTCTCTCGCCAGCACCACCTCCTTCGTCAGACGCTGCACGAAGCGCGAGTCGCGGGCCAAATCGGGCCGAATCGTCTTCAGCGCGATGTGCCGGGAGCCGAGCCGCCAGTCGCGCGCCTCGTACACCTCGCCCATGCCTCCGCTCCCCAACAACCGCACGATCTCGAAGCGGTCCAGCAGGCGCGCGCCCACGGCAAGACGCAGGTCGCTTCGATCCTCGAGGAAGTCGCTGGGCGCGGCCGCCAGTTGAAGCCGCAAGACTTCGCGCCGTACGTCGTCGTCGCCCTTGCAGCCATCTTCGAGAATCCGGTCGCGCTCGGCCGTCGACGCCTCCTCCACGAGGTGAAACAGGGCCTTGACACGCTCCCACTTCTCAGGGCTCACGGCGGGGTTCCAAGGTCAAAGCGCTGGCGAGCCAGGCGCGCGCGATATTCCAGTCCCGTTTGACCGTCTCGCGCGAAACCCCGAGCACCTCGGCGCTCTCGTCCAGGCTCAACTCGGCGAAGAATCGGAGTTCCACCACCCGGACCAGGCGCGCGTCGATCTGTCCCAGCTTTTCGAGTGCCTCGTCGATCGCCAGAACGCCTTCGAAGTTGTCCCACGAGCCTATCTGGATCTTGTCGAGCGCGACGGGTGTCCGGCCGCCACCATGCTTTTCAGAGCGATGCTTTCTGCCATGGTCGACCAGACTCAGCCTCATCAGGTGCGCGGCGACGCCGAAGAAATGCGTCCGGTCGCGCCAGTCGATATCTCTCTGGCCCACCAGCCGGCAATAGGTCTCATGCAGTAGTTCCGTGGGCTGGAGTGTGTGGTCCGGCCGCTCGGACCGAAGATAGGCCCGTGCGATTTGCCGCAACTCCTCATAGACGAGCGGGACCAGCCGGTCCGGCGCTTCGGGCCGCCCTTCGCGGAGAGCGGCTAGAAGCTGTGTGATCTCCCCCGCCTGCGCCATGGGACTTTCCGGCATCGTCGGCCCTCCCGAGCATGATACACGATATCTCCGGTCTCCGCACCGCCGGTTCGTGAATTGCCTGGATTTCTGTTTCCCCGATCCCAGAAAATCCGAGCCCATATTCAACTCTGGAGCGAGATCTTCGGGCCGAATCGCCGTTCCGCGTTTCGGCAAGAATTTTGTAAAATCTGCAAGCTACTTGATTGTAACCACTTGCATGCGATTTCAACGCTCGGGAGGCGCCATTGTTTTGGACCACTCCCCGGCGCCGCCGTGGCATTCTTCGCGTGGGAGGCGAGCTACGCCCCCCACACCAAAAGGAGAAATCGAATGGCAACCGAACTGCAAATCGCGGCATCCCGCAACAACGGCGCCCGCTCTCAGGGACCCGTCAGCATCGACGGCAAGGCGCGCAGCAGCCGGAACGCGGTCCGCCACGGGCTGACCGCCAAAACCGTCGTCCTCAATAACGAGGACCCGGCGCAATTCAAGATCCTCTGCGAGAATCTCTCCAACGACTATGAGCCGCGGACCGAATACGAGCACGAACTCGTCAGCCAACTCGCGGGAGCCCGGTGGAAGCTCCGCCGCTGCAACATCGTCGAGAAAGGCATCTTCGACAAAGCCGTTGACGAGATCCGGCCGAAAATCCAGGCGGAATACGAAGGCGCCGACGAAGAGATGGTTACCATCTTCGCGCTCGAACAGGCCATCGACTCTCCCCAACTGAAGTCGCTGCGCCGCTACATGACGCAGATCCTGCGCGAGGAGAGCCACGCCTCCTCCCAGCTCGAGAAGATCCGCCGCGAGCGGCCGTCGCAGCCCCCGCAGGCCGTTCCAGCCTCCGAAAACGCCCCTACGCGAAACGAACCTGGCGAAAAACGCCCCGAAAACACCGCTGCGCGAAACGAACCTGACCAGAACGGCCGAACCGGCCAGATCGGCCCCGTTCCCGTCCAACCGGAGCGCCTATGACCTGGGCAATCCTCTTCATAACCTCTCCGGAGCCCCGTTTCGTCCGCCTAAACCGGCCCGAAGGGCACAATCCAACCGTCGCCGGACAAGCGACACCCGGCTCGCCCACCATAAGTGGGTCCGAACTCCCCGGAATCGGCCTCGATCCGCTGACCTTCGCCCGCGAGATCCTCCACTTCCAGCCTTTCGAGAAGCAGGCCCAGATCCTCGACCCCTCCAGTCGCCGCGCCATCCTTCTCTGTTCGCGCCAGTGGGGTAAGTCCACCGTCATGGCGGCCCGCGCCACCTGGCTTGCCATCAACAAGCCGGAGTCCACCACGCTCATCGTCGCGCCCGTCGGCTCGCAAGCCAACGAGACTCTGGTGAAGGCCACCGGATTCCTTTACGGCCTCGGCATCCGCACGCGCCGCGTCAAAGGTTACGAATACTCGGCCAAGCTGCCCAACGGCTCCCGCCTGATCGCCCGGCCGGGAAATCCCTGGAGCATCCGCGGCATCGCCGCCGACCTGCTCATCCTCGTCGAAGCCGCCTTCCTTTCCGAGGACCTCTATCCCGCCGTCCTCCCCATGCTCGCCACCACTGGCGGCGAACTCTGGCTC
>SXGT01546025.1_pt1 | contig 28692 bp, 26 predicted proteins | sample 3176221 | NCBI WGS metagenome assembly SXGT01 (sample SAMN11356862, study PRJNA531348) | freshwater metagenome | isolation source: freshwater sample F1-120 | place: China: Fuxian Lake, Yuxi | collected 2017-12-25 | reverse complement strand
GCACGCAAAAGTCGGGTAGTTTACCTATAACTCCTCGGACCTCACCGCGGCTCCGTCCAATCACGGAATAAATCGGGCGTTCACACACCTCCCCATTCTCAAAATTCGTCCTCGCCCGATCTATTCCGCTTCGGGATTAGTCGCATGTTCGGCCCTCAGACCAATCCCTCGCCCAACCTATTGACGCTGTTGATCGGCCGTTCCGAAGGCAATCCCTTCTATCTCGAGGAACTCCTCAACTTCCTCAAAGCGCAGGGCGTTTCTCCCGAGGACCCAAGGGCTGCCGGAGCCCTGGAGCTGCCAAATAGTCTCCACAGCCTCATCCTGAGCCGTATCGATCAGTTAACTGAAAGTCAGAAGACATCCTTGAAGATGGCGAGTGTCGTGGGACGGGTCTTCTCACTCCACACACTGTTGAACGTGAACCGAGCCCTCGAGGAACCTCGACTGACCTCCGACCTCGAGCAACTCGACAAGCTGGAACTCACACCCCTCGAAAACCTTGAGCCGGATCCCACGTACGTTTTCAAGCATGGCGTGACGCAGGAGGTGGCTTACGAAAGCCTGCCTTTCGAAACACGAGCCAAGTTGCATCGGGACATCGGCAATCACCTCGAAGCCACCGAGGTTGAAACGAATAACGAGCAACTGGACCTGCTGGCATATCACTTCGATCGGAGTGATGATCTCCGCAAGAAACGGGATTACCTTCTAAAAGCTGGCCAGTCCGCCCAAGCCCGCTACGCGAACGCCTCAGCCATCGACTACTATCGAAAAGTCCTACCCCTCTTATCTCCTGACCAGCAGATCCCGGTTCTGATCCAACTAGGCCAAGTGCTCGAACTGGTTGGCAAATGGCCCGAAGCTGGGGAGAGTTACCAATCCGCACTTCAACTCGCGCTCGATTCCAAGGATCTACTCATGGAAGCCCGCTGCCGAAGCGCATCGGGCGAACTGTTTCGCAAAGAAGGCAAATATGTCGAGGCGTTGCAACGGCTGGAAGAAGCGCAACGACTTTTCGAACAGGCAGGCGATGAGGCTGGCCAAGCCGAAGTGCTCCATCTCTCCGGCACCGTCAATGCCCAACGCGGCGAATTCGAACGCGCTACAACCCTCTATAACCAAAGCATGGCCATCCGGGAGCGCCGTGATGACAAATGCAAGATTGCGAGTCTCCTGAGTAATCTTGGGATCATCGCCTGGTTCCGGGACGACTTGGTTCGCGCCCGCGAATTGTATGAGTCGAGCCTTTCGATCCGCCGATCCTTGGGGGACCGATGGTCTATCGCCAATTCGCTGAACAACCTCGCGCTGCTGCTCGGCGATCTCTGTGAATTCGCAGCCGCACGAAATCTCCTGGAAGAATGCCTGGCCATCAACCGTGAGTTGGGCGATCGGTGGTCCATTTCCAATGCATTGAGCAGCCTCGCAGACGTCGCCCTCGATCAAGGCGATTGCACCACCGCTCGCAACCTCCTCATCGAGGGCGCTTCGATTAGCCGCGAGCTCGGGGATCGCGTGGCCATTTCCTTCATCCTCGAACAATTCGCCCAACTCGCCGCCGGCGAACAAAAAGCACGCTTTGCCTTCACCCTTGCCGGAGCCGCCGCCCATCTCCGGGAGTCCATTGGCACTGCCGGCCCACCCAATCAGCAGGCTCGACTCAAGAAATGGCTGGATAAAGTCAGCCAGCTGTTACCCGAAGCCGATCGCGACGCCGCGCAAAAACAAGGGCGTGCACTCAGCCCTGACTCTGCCCTCGACGAAGCCCTTGCAGAGAGTCCACTCACCGAATCCACCCAGTGAACCGACGAGGCAATAACAAGGCGCCTCCCCCCAATCACTTTCGCGCCTCCAGGCTGGCGTCTGGCCTCCGACTGTGGTTAATCCGCCCGCATGAAAACTGCCGCCCTATCCATCGGTATGAGTGTCCGCCATCCCAGCTATGGCATCGGAACCGTCAAAGCCATCACCGAACACTCGGTGGATGTCGCTTTCAACGACATGAAACGAACCGTGCATGCCGAAACCAGCGGTTTGGAACCTGCAGAGGCCCAAGCGGAAGTCTCCGGTTTGACCCTCCCACTCCAGACGTTATTGCGGCAGGTCGTGGATGCCACTATCGACCGACTAGGCATCGAGAAGCCCGATTCTTCCGTCCAGGAACTCGCCCCTCGTTGGCGCGCTGGGAAATTGGTGCTGCATCCCGCCGATCCAGCACTCGCTACCAAGGAAATGGAGATCGAACTCTTCTTCCACAAGATCGTCATGATGCGCAATAACCTCCGCGTGCTGGAGCAGAAAATCAACGGCAGCGAGAACCTCAGTACCGCCGACAAATTTGACTGGCAACAATACATCACCCGCTGTTACGGCTCCATGACGACCTTCAATCTCCTGTTCAAAGAGAAGGAATCTCAATTCTAAACCGGAATTATCCAAGCCCTGCACTGGGATTTACAATCCATTGACACCGCGCCCGCAGTCCTCGGATTAAGTTTCCGCAGTGACACTTCGTTTGACTGTGTCCGCAAACTTCATGCATTCACGCCGCATCTTGGTGGTGGAAGATGACGCAGCCATTCGACGTGGCATCGTGGATGCCCTCACGTTTTCTGGCTATGAGGTGCTTCAATCAGGCCACGGCATCGAAGCCCAAAAGCTGGCCATGTCAGCAAGCATTGATCTCCTGCTTCTGGATGTCGTGCTCCCTGGTTTGAGCGGATTCGAAATCCTAAAGGCCGTGCGCACGATACGACCCATCCTGCCCGTAATCCTTTTGACGGCACGAGGAGAGGAGTCCGACAAGGTCAATGGATTGCGTCTGGGCGCGGACGATTACGTTGTCAAGCCATTTAGCATCCGTGAATTGATTGCACGCGTGGAAGCCGTCCTCCGTCGCTCGCCCGAACGTCCGAATCAAATCGAACAACTCACGGTGCCAGGCGGTGTCGCCGATCTCGCTCGACGCGAAGTCCGCTTCAAAGACGGCTCACGTTCTGAGTTAAGTGAACGCGAAGTCGATCTGCTGCGGTATCTGGCATCCAACCCAGGACGCGCCATTTCTCGCGACGAAATCTTGATGCGCGTGTGGCGCCTGGATCCGAGACATCTCGAAACCCGGACTATTGACATGCACATCGCCAACCTACGCACTAAAGTCCGGGACACTGCTTCCGAGCCAAGGGTTGTTTTGACCGTGCGTGGAAAAGGCTACATGCTTGGAACGTGTGGCTCTCCGTGACGTCACCATGAATCGTCCTCGCCAAACTTGGATACTGTTTGGGCTGAGTTTGATAGTTGTCCTGATTGCTCTCAGCCGAGTGACTCACGCAGCACTGAGTCTGGATAATGCGAGCCGGATCGCTGTTCAACAGTCGGGGGTGGAGGAGCGGGTACGCTTGGCCCTTTGGCGCATGGATTCGGCGCTCGCATTGCTGATTGCCGAAGAGGACGCACGGCCGGAATCCACGTATGAGGCCTTCTATCCCAGCCAAAACGCGTTCCGACAATCTTCTCTAGGCTTCCGCGTCGAGGGGGTGATCTTGCCCTCGCCACTTTTGACCCACTCTTCGAGCAACGTTTGGCTTCACTTCCAGTTCGGTGCCGATGCCTCCATTCGATCCCCTCAAGTCCCCACCGGAGAATTCCGTTTTCTCGCCGAGTCGAATTCCGTCCCTTTCGAGTTCTTGGATACCTCAGCACTTCGCCTGGCGCGCCTTCGGACACTTTTGGAAGCCGCCAGTTCGCCATTATCGCTGAAGCCATTAACAACGCGGGACGATTCACCTGAACGTTCCAGCTCAGCCACCCAAGTCGGACTGCTCACAGCGTCCTGGGTATCCGGAGAACTCCTCCTGTCACGCTATATCCAGAGGTCAACTGAGTGGTGTGTCCAAGGATGCTGGCTGAATTGGAACATGATCCAACGAGGATTGCTAAAATCCATCGAGGATCTACTCCCCGAAGCCACCCTCGAATTGACCGAAACTCTCGCCGCCTCTCAACCAGCGCATCAACTGGTCGCCCTGCGTGGTGTCCCTCTCGAATTGCAGCCTGGCAGTGTTTCATTGCCATCGTTGGACTCTTGGTCGCCGACCCGAATCACTCTTACCATGGCTTGGGTGGCGTTTCTTTGCGCCGCATCAGCTGTCGCACTGCTCCTCAATGGCGCCGTGTCTCTAAGCGAGCGCCGTGCGGCGTTCGTGTCTGCTGTCACGCACGAATTGCGCACCCCTCTCACCACGTTTCAGATGTATTCTGAGATGCTCGCCAACGACATGGTTCAGGACCCTGCCCAACGCCGACGTTATCTGGAGACCCTCTGTGCTGAAGCCGGCCGTCTGGGTCATTTAGTCGAAAATGTTCTCGCTTATGCACGCATCGAACGAGGCAGTGCGCGTCGACGAGTCGAACTCATCACCGCCCAGAATTTGGTCGACCGAATTTTGCCCCAATTGCAGCGCCGCACAGAACAAGCCGGCACACACCTAATTTGCAACCTCAGACCCGAAATAGGGCCCGTTTCGATCCATGTGGATGTTGGCGCCGTGGAGCAGATCCTGTTCAACCTCGTCGATAACGCCTGTAAGTATGGCAGCGGCGCCCGCGTCGGCGCTGCGCCCATTGAACTGGAAATACAAATCCGCCGACGCAAGACCATGGCTCTCCGGGTTCGCGATCACGGTCCAGGCATCAAACCAGACGTCGCCGCCAGACTGTTTGAACCGTTCTGCAAATCCGCCAATGAAGCGGCCTCCACCGCCCCTGGTATTGGATTGGGGTTGGCGCTCTGCCGACGACTGGCTCGAAGCATGGGAGGCAATCTGATTTGGGATGCAACTTCACCGGAGGGCACGTGCATGGAGTTACAGCTGCCGCTCACCTCCACGGGGACGGAACCGACGATCGCTTAGAGCCAAAATCAAAGTTCGACGACACGCAACCATCCGTGGTTGCCAAAGTGACTCCGGAATGTTTCCTGAGCCAGTTCCGCCCTCGCCAGACTGGAAAAAATAGCAAATGTCGTGGAACCGCTTCCCGACATGAGAGTTCCCCAAGCGCCTGCACCGCGCAGCTCTTCCTGGTAAAGCCACAGGACGGGATATTTTCGAAGCACGGGAAGTTCCAGTGCATTGTATAGAGCCGCCCCAGCCTGTGTTTGATCCCCCGTGCGAAATGTCTCCGCCAGACCACGCGCACGGCCGGGGTTACCATTGAGGGCTTCGGGAAACTGTGTCGAAAGCGCTGAAAACGCCCACGGTGTCGGAACCCCAAATCCCGGATGGAAGAGAAACAATCCACAGCCGCGGAGCATATCGAATGGAAGAAGCGGCTCAATACGGTCCCCGCGTCCGAACCCAAGAGCCGGGTAGGGTTGGAGAAAGAAGTTCACATCGCTCCCCAACGTGGCGGCGATCGACCCCAAACATTCAAGGCTCAAAGGACCGCCAAAAAGCTCGTTTAGCAGGACTAGGGTCTGAGCCGCGTTGGCGCTGCCGGCTCCTAAGCCGGCCGCCAATGGCAATCGCTTTTCCAAATGCAATCTCACCCCATCACGAATCCCCGACGCTTTCAGGAAAGCACTTGCGGCTTTATGAACCAAGTTCGTTCCGTCGATGGGCAGTTCCAGGTTGGAGCAGGTCAGTTGAATCCCCACCCCCTCCCGCTCTCCGGATAACTCGTCGCAAAGAGGCACGGGTAAAAACACGGTTTCCAATTCCGTGAACCCATCCGTCCGCTTCCCGAGGGTGTTTAACAGCAAATTGACTTTGCAGTGGGATGAGCGGTGGACACTCATGAAGAAACAGGTTGGAGTTTAACTTTAGAAACGCGAATTCAGCGCCCACAAGACGCACCCGATCGATTGTGAACGGCTTAAGTCATGGTCAATACTCCGACCAAGTGGTACGATGTGCCTCCACAAACACCTTCGACGGCAATATCTTGCGTCAGATCGCGAGAAGGCAACTGGCATTTCCAGGTTCAATCCTTATCAATGAAAAAGCGCGCCAGGGTTGCTGGCGCGCTGTTTGGTTGGGTCTGAACTCAATCGAAAATGTGAAAACGGCTGCCAGGAGATATCGGGAAGATGTCGCCGGAGGTGTCAAAGCCGATATAATTGTCAGTCTCGAGAGTCGACGACGAGGTGTGCCGCGGGCGAAAGCTGTCAGGGTAAACCGGATTAACGGGTTTGATGTAGGGGTCGCTCGGAATCGGGAAGGTCACCACCTCAAATGCGCCAACTACCGTGCGGCCGATCGTGCGATTGATCCCATGAAACAATCCTGCGGTCTTGCCCACTTCAGGGCCTTCCCAGAGTGTGGTTTGCTCCACCGAACGGCGAATCTCGCCCATCCGTACCGGTTCCATCAGATTATTCACGCCTCGGCCGAGTTTATGTTCGGCATCTACGCAACCGGTCAGGACGGTCACTGCGGCCGCGAGAAGGACAACTTGCTTCGAAGAGTTGCGCATATGATTTCTTTGAATGCCTCCAGCCTACGCAGCAGGTCATTCAAGTAAAGGGACAATTTAATTGGGTTTTCGTGTCGGACTATTCCAAACCCGCTTTCAAGGCAGCCTGTTCTTTCCGAAACCACATCCAGGCAATGAGCACACTGATCTCGTAAAGCGCATGGAGCGGCAGGAACAACAAAAGCATCGTCAACGGATTACCATCCGGAGTCACAAACCCACAGAGCACCAAACCAACGACCACCCAGTACGCCCGAAAATTCGACAACTTCACGTGGTCCAAGATTCCGATCTTGACCAGGCTCAGTAGCACCAGCGGCAATTCAAAGGACACCCCAGTTCCCAGCATGAACCAACACACGAAACTGATGTAGTTATCCGCACGCCACATTTCAGAACTGAACCCAAGCCAGTTCGCAAAGGCCACCGTCGTGCTTAAGCAAATCACCAGCACCAGCAAGTAACAGAATGCCACTCCCGTCAAAAACAGGAACGAACCAATACCCGCGGCGCGAAAGAGGAACTTCTTTTCATGCACATGCATCGCTGGCAGAACGAATTGCGCAATAAAGAACATTACGAAGGGCGCCGAAACCGTAATGCCTCCAAAAATCGCAATCTGCATCATCAGGACAAACCCCTCCACCGGCCCGAGGATGCTCAACTGAACCGTCATGCTGCGGGCAGCAGCTGGCGGCGGATTGGTGTCCAATTCCATTCCCAGCAGGAATCCACCCCCTGGCATGCCCTCCAATTGGCCGGGTTCAATCTTCACCGGCTGAATCCGCAGGTAACTCGTCGTGTTCGTCGGCAAGCCAGCCAATGGAAAATCTACCGCACGAGACCGATGGAACAGATTGGTACCCAAACTCACCACCACCAACGAATCCTCTGAAGTTCGAACCTGCTCCGCTCGCTCCAATGGCCATGTCAAAAACTTGATGATCTGCTTGGCCCCCCCCAAACAGACGATGAACCCCAAAAAAATCGCGACCGCAGACTTGATCAATGTCCAGCGAAGATCCTCCAAGTGCTCGAGGAACGTCTTAACCGGTCCACCGCCTTCTTCTTCGGGATTGTGTGACTGATGACGGATGACCTCGAGCTCTTCAGCCATGCCAGGAAGTTGAATCGATGGAAGCGTTGTAGAAATATGACGTCACTCAGTCGGAAGGAAACGAGACAAAAGACCCGTTTTCCATAGGCGATCCCCGACCGAGCCAGTCCTGCCCTCGTCTGGTCGAGTTGCTTATGCTTTGTCGGAATGACTCACAGTGTCGGTTGGACGGCGTGGTGCTGGGGGCGCCGGCGTTGTATCTTCAGCATCCATCGCACGATGCACCTCATCCTGCACGTCGCGTGACGCTTTTTTGAACTCCTTGATGCCGGTACCAACCCCCTTCATCAGTTCCGGCACCTTCTTGGCACCGAACAACACCAGCACCACGATGGCGATCCACATGATCTCTGTGCCGCCCAACATTGCCAAAATCGGAGTAGTCATATTCAGAAGCATGAACTGTTTCCTCTAAACTAGTGGTGGACCGGCAGCGGGTAAAGGCACAAAAGCGGCCTCCGAATCGCTGGGGCGCATCTCCGAGTCGCCGACAATTAGAGATCGGTTGTCCCGGGAATTCCCCCAAAGTGGCGGAGGGCCACCGCGCCAAAGGCGACGCCGACAACTCGGAAATGCGCCCGAATTCCTGAGACGACGCTTTAACGCCCCATTGATTAACCGGACGCGAGACCACCAACCATCCCTCGACGACGCGCTTTAAGCTTCAGCCATTCACCCGATCTGAGAGCCCCAACCCCGGAGGAGAGGGAGCTTTTGTCCCGCGACGACAGCCCATCGGGAGACATCCGTTTTTGCCCGGATGAAACTGCCCGCGACGCCAGCGTTGCAGCTGACATCGCAGACAAAGTGTGTCGACAGCAGGGCTTGAAGCCAGAATTACCGATTGTCTAGTGGCTTTAGCAGGATGAATTCGGCGCGCCGATTCTTCGACCAAGCCGACTCATCGTGGCCTTCCTCGGCGGGTTTATCCTCACCGTAACTGACGGTGCGGACGCGATCTCCACCAATCCCCAGGGTGTTGAGATACTCGCGTGCCACCAACGCCCGCCGCTCACCCAACGCGCGATTGTATTCCTCGGTGCCACGCTCATCACAATGACCTTCGATCAACAGGCGGTCGGAGGCATTGCTCTTCAGATGTTCACCTACAGCCGCCAACTTAGCGCGCTCCTCAGAACGGATCCGGGCACGATCGTATTCGAAATACACTGTGTTGCCCTGGAAAGCGGCGCGATCCATGGCCATGTTTTCAAACACTTCGCGATTTCCAGCCTCGCCGCCACCCGCCTCGGGATTGGGATTCACGATGTTCCCTTCAGACCCCGTCAGCGGTCGCACCCCGCCGTTCGGATCTAGTGGCAACGGTCGGGTCGATTCCGGGAACCCACCGGTGTTGCGCCCACGATTGGCGCCAATCGGATCCGCCGGCCCGGATTCTCCTGGCACATTGACCACGCGGATTTCAGGTGTGTACCCTGGGATGGGTGTCACATTGTTTTTGGGCTTGCGGGTACAGCCTGTGGCACCAAGTACCAGCGCCATGAGCAGGACGATCGAACTATTGCGGACCAAACGAGTCATAATTCCTGTGGGTTGCGGGGTTTAGCGCGCCCAACTGGGCTGGGAGCAACTTCCCGAAATTTGTGCGGCATCCTTCACTTGACCGGTTTTCACGTCAAGCAGCGACAAAACGCGCTTGCCGTTTACCCGCTTCGTGAAGATCAAAGTACGTGAATTGGGGGACCATGAAGGATCTTCGCCCGGGCAAAGACGCTTCACCTCACCGCCACGCCCCCCGTTGGCTTGGACAATACAGATCTGAAATCCACCGCTGACGGCCTGTGTAAACGCAATCAGCGAACCGTCCGGTGACCAATCCGGCTCCGTTGCATTCTGAATGCCCCCAGCATTCACCTTCTGCATGGCGCCTCCTGAGGCGGACACAGCGTACAGCATCGCACGGCCCGTCTCGCGAGACGAAAAACAAATGGTCTTGCCGTCCGGAGCCCAACAGGGAGAAGACTCATCCTCTCGTGTCTTGGTTAGTTGCACCGGATTTGACCCATCAATTCCCAGCACCCAAACATCCGGACTGCCCGACTTGCTGAGAATAGCGGCGAACCGTGTTCCGTCTGGAGAAACGTTGGCACTAGTATTAAGTCCTGAAAACCGAGCAATCGGGGTCCGATTGCCATCGGCCCGATGCATGTAGATGTCTGGGTTGTTGGCACGGTAAGACGTGTACAGAAGGTTTCGCCCGCCCGGCGCCCACGTCGGCGCGGCGACAATCGACCCGTCTTCGGTCAACTTCACGGCATTGTGGCCATCGAAGTCTGCCACATAAATCTCACTGTTCTTGCCCGTATCCACCTTGAAGGCAATCCGCGTCCGGCCAATCGGAGGCAGGTTCAGCGTGGCCTTCACAATGTCATCCGCCAACCGGTGCGCTCGAGCCCGTTCCGAGGCATCCGTGTACGCATTGGAGAAATGGACCTGCTTATTGACGGTTTCCGTCAGAGTTCCCTCCAATTGCCCTCCCTTAACGCCCCCGGAAACTGTGTACTTGGCCCGATCGGCAGAAACCACCTCAAATCCAACGATGGCCAAGTCCTGTTTCAGGACGCTCTCTGTAACCCCGGTAAAACCTGCCAGTGAGATCGGAGTCGCTTTGGCGGCCGAGGTTCCTACGGTCAAGTCCTGGCCAAGACACCGCTCCGCAGGGAACAGCACAACCAGTAGCAGCGCGGTGCCAGTCATCAGCCATTTGTGCGTCTTGAGAGCGATCATAGATCTTACCGGCCTTCTACCGTGAAATTAATCGTGAATATACGTTCCGAGTCCTTCGTGGTCTCAGGAAACGGCGCCGTAAAGGTCACACTCTTCAACACCCGATCCGCCGCCTTATCTACCGCCGGAATCCCGGACGGTTGCAGAATCCTGGATGACAGAACCACACCCGTCCGCTCGATGGTCACAGCCGCCTTCACTGCCACAAAAGAGTCCACGACGGCATCTGGCCGACCCCGGTCCCACCTCGGTTTATAGATGTTGTAGAGCAAATTGTTATAGCTGATGTAAGCTTCGCCACCCGATCCAGACGGCATCTCGATCTTCGTCGAGGTAAGCCGTTTGTCGAGACTGGACGCACCAGAAAGTGCAGCCTTGGCGGCACTGGCAAATCCTTCCTTGATGGCGCGCTGGCGCTGCTCGGCCGCTTCGCGATCTCGTCGCTGCTGCTCACGGACGGCCCGAACGGCCTCCACTTCCGATGCCGATGGTTTCACAACGGTTTTGGCCACTTCGATTTTGCGAGCGACTGGCTTTACCGAATCTGGATTGTCCGCAGGCGATTCTTTGACACTCTTGGTGGCATCCTTCGCGACCTGGGTTTTGGGCTGTTTGACCGGCTCAGGTAACGGTTTGACCGGTTCAGGTTTTACGGGAATTGGTTTCAGCTCTGCGGGGTTGGGTTCCGACCGTTGCGGTTCCACTGGCTTCGGAACAACCGGTTGCTGCTTGGTCGGCGGGGTGGATTCAGTCGAGGGTGGGGTCTTTGGCGGCGTCGTAGTCGGTGGGGTAGGAACGCCGCCACCCGAAAACGCCGCATCGACAACCTTGGTAGGAATGACGTCTACCAAACGCAATTCCACGGTCTCTTCCGTCTCCTGTCGCGAGCCAAACGCTGCGCCAAGTACCAACAACCCCAATCCAGCGAGATGTGCCAGAACGGAGCCAGTCAGACAAGTTCCAGTGTTCGACTTCATCGGGAACGCGGAGGACCAGCTGGAGGTTGTGACGCTAGGCCGATCTTGATCCCAAGGCGCGTACACAAATCGAGAATTGCATAGGGGTGTTTATAAGCACCGTCCCCATCAGCACGCAAATTCACCACCAAATTCGGCCGCACGAGCCGCAGCGCAACCAGATCGGTCTCGAGCTGAGCTAGCCCTCTCGGAAGCACCCGGCCGTTCAGTACAAACGCGCCTTGGGAACTCACTTCGACCGTGGCCATATCATTTCGGTCAATTTTGCGGTTCGTGCCAATACCGCTCGGGAGATTTAGGTCGAGGCTTTGTTCGAGCAGCGGTGTGGTGATGACGAAGATGATCAGCAGGACAAACGCTAGATCCAACAACGGGGTGATGTTGATCTCATTGAGCGTGACGAGCGAATTGCGTTGTGAGAAACGGCGCATGACCAGATTACCAAAGCCGCGGCAGCTGGAAACCAGAGACGAGGATTAATACCACAATGGCGAGCAGAATGCCTATAAGGGTTAAACCGACGTACAACAGGTTGACGGAGCGACCTTCGCTCCCCTTCACGCGATCTTTCACCGATCGGTGCAACCGGCGTTGACACTTTTCGCAACGGGAGTTGACCCGGGGATTCTTGGCACCGCACCGCTGGCAAAAGACATGGAGGTGCGCCGTGCATTGGGCACAACGTTCCGCATCGGTCTCATTCAAGTGCTCGCACTTGACGCATAATACCCCCCGTCGAGTCAAATCCACCGACTCCAGCCCCGGCAGAGGGCCCTCTTCGGAAAAACGCGTCGCCTGGCTGGCAACCCACTTGGATGGGTCCTGAGTAACCGGCTCGCGCTGCATCCGCTTCTTGGATTCTGAGTCACTCATCCTCGCGTAAAAATTCGGTTTCCATCCGGGAGACCAGGCTCTGGGCAAAATTGTCGAGCTCCACAGTGAGAACCCGAAGGGTATGCACTAACCAATTGTACCCAAACATGGAGGGAATCGCAACCAAGAGGCCCGCCACGGTGGTTATCAGCGCAGCAGCAACACCCGGCGCCATGGATGCCAAATCTGCGCGTCCCCCTTTCGCGGCTGCCGCCGCAATACCTGAGAAGGCTGCCATGACGCCCCAAACCGTGCCCAACAACCCCAAAAAAGGGGCGCCACTGACCGCAATAGCCAGCAGAATAAGCCCAGACTCCAATCGCAGCGCTTCACGGGCCACAGACCCCTCCAATACCCGCTTCACATGCTCCATGGACTTCAGGGATAGATGATGACGTCGACTTTCACCACCCCGCCGCAGTCGACTATCCAGCTCAATGCAACCGTCCTGATAGACCGAGAACAGTGGACAACCCTCCACATTCAAGCGCTTGTCAAATATGGTGAACACAGACTTCTGATTTCGAAATTCCTCACTGAAATGGCGATTGAGCCGTTTCGCTCGGCGCATCTGAAGCGCCTTCTGAGCCATCGTAGACCAGGCAAAAATGGAGAATATCGCCAGGATAACAATAATGATCTTGGCCTCCAAAGTTGCTTGGTTCCAGACATAGAACAACTCGTTCTGACTGGCAGCAGCAAGCAGGCCTGCAAAAGGATTCATCGTTGATTAGGTGCTTTTCCCCACGTATGCGTTGCTTCGTGTAGCGACAGCACTTCGCCGCGTCAAAATGTTTTACTGGAACCAATTGACGGGGTTCGACGTCGAGGAATCAAGTCAGCTTCAACAGGAAATGAGCTGTCTTTCACACCGCTTCACTCTGTTGGTGAACAATTCCGAAGGTGTTATTTCCCCCATCCAGCCTCGGTTTCATCTCGGATATCGCCGAGCCATTCCTCGATTTGCTTGTCCCTTCGAGCCATCTCCCTAATGCTGCGGGACCATTTTCAAGTCCTAAGCGGCATTTCTGATGAGCGCCCCTGCGATCCCCCCCGAGCCCGGTCCCCAACCGGCCCCCACCCCACCCGTGGCGCCAATGCCAACCCTCGATACCCTGGACTGCCTCGTCCCTTACCCCAAGTACACCGTCATGCTGGCCTGGCCCATCTCTCCCCAGCCAGATCCCCCCCCCCATCTGGTACTGGCCACTCGCGATACCAAAAGAGAAGTCCAAGAATTCCTCAGTGCCCAGGCGGTCGCTTGGACCGAGATCGACCCCATTAACGCGATTCAATGTTCAGCCAACGCGCAATTGTCAGCCTCTCCCCATTCGCCTGGATCATCAGACGAACGCATTACCCACCCCTGCCAGAACGCCGAATCGGCCACCCTCGAAACCGAGCCCTGCCTCCAACTCGATAGCCTTCAAAACTCAATCGATGCGACGGCAATGCTTGAGTCCCTGATCACCTCGACGCGCATCGCGTCCAGGGAACGATTTCGACAATGCTGTCAGACACTCGAGGATCAGGGTTTCCTGCGAACCCCCCGAGCAGACGTCGTCATCCTTCAAACCTCTCCGGATTCCGCTCCGCTCAGCGGCGCTCCCCAAAACTTCACCTCGGCGAACCAACCCACCGACATCGCCGTGGCAACGGTGAGCCTCGGTGATCCTTGCGGATTGAGCCCTTGTGAAAGCACCAAAACGGCAGTCACCAACGCCCTTCGCCGACTGGTATGCTCAGGGGCCACTCCAACTCATATCCAGTTTCTAGCGGCGACCCCTGCCAGTTCGATGTCGGATTCCTCCGGCAGTCACCGGGAAAACGCTCCAGGCCTGACCGACACCAGTTTTCATTTCAAGATCCAATTAGTCACGGGATTCGACCTGCCCCATCAACCCGATTCCTTTTTGGCCTTTGGAATCGTGGAGGAGTCCCAGCACATGACTACCCCGTGGTTCAAGGACGAAGGCGATGCCATCGTATTGATCGGACATCCCATCGATTGGGAAGACCCACTCCAAGGTTTAGGCGGAAGTTCATGGCTCCGGGTCATACACCAGCTCCGAACTGGCCGACGATCCCTCTGCAACCTGATCGAAGCCAGATGCCTCCACGAAGCAGTGCGTTCTCTGATCTACGGGGGCGCTGTGAAAAGTGCCTGCGGCTGTGATGAAGGCGGATTGGCGGTCCGCGTCGCCGAATGCTGCATGGGGCCATCGGGAGAACCCAACACACCACGATTGCTCGGTGCGGAGTTGGACCTGACGGTTTTGAGCCCTGATAACCACACACCGGTGACAACCACAATTTGCAAGGAGGCGTGGTTGTTTGGAGAATCTCAAAACCGTATCCTGATTACCACGAATCCGCTGGATGCCGGTAAAATCCTCGCTCAGGCCAAAATTTTGGGCGTCCCTGCCGTTCTTATTGGACGCGTCGGCGGCACTCAACTTCGCATCAAATCGTCGCAATCAGAGGACAGCTGGGATCTCCATCGGTTGTACAATCTTCGGAGGGAGGCAGCGACGCGCTGAGGGTTGGACTATTTTTGAAACGGGTTACTCGACGATCCACGAGGATCCGAGGCACCTCGACCTGACTTCGAAGCTGGTGTTACTTCTATCTTCTTGGGGTCAAATGGGTTTTTTGTAGCCCGAGAATCGATAGGGATACAAGCGGCGCCCCACAGCATCCAAATCCAGCCCACCAATAGATGCAGCCCAAATCCGGCAATCAGTCCGGGCATTTGGATCACATGCGTGGCATATAGAAACAGACAAACCGACATCCAAAGGGATCCAAACAACAAGCCAGCCGCCGCGAGGCGCCAGGCAAGGCCTAAGGTGGGTCGACGCCTTAAAAGAACCAGCCAGATCACTGCAATCGGTGCATACGCCGTCGACACCACCCACCAAATCGCAATCAACCAGACAATAATCGCAATCAATGTGCCCAGCAGTACTACCCAACTGTAGGCCCCCCACCAAGCTGTGCCCACCACGCGCCCCGTTTCGAACCGCAGGGAGGCCGGGTAAGGAATCTGAATGCTTCCAAATAGACCCTCGAGAATCACTGCGAAACGCCGCGCAGTAATCTGAAGGTCCGCAGTCTGTCCAAAAACCAGCGGACTATCCACCTCGACTGACAGCGAGAGAAACCCATTCTCCGCCAGGTTCTTCGCCTCCGGTTTGGACCAGTTGAGTTCACCTCGTTCGACCTTCACCACATCCGGCCAACCGGCAAAACTCTTTGCGATTACCGGGAACCAACTGGTCCAAACACAGAATCCCGCCACCGCCGCCGCCGCTACGGCCACAAGCAGCTGAGTGCGCCAAAGAGTGCCGATTCTTCCGCGCGCAAGAACCGCCACCCCGCCGCCACTCAGCGGCAACCAAATCCAAGGAGTATGTTCTGTTCCCGTCGCTTCCACGGTGTGAACCATAGGGGGGCATTCGCCAGAGGAAACGTTAGACTCCGATTGGATGTCCAGTGAACGTTGCCCAACGACGGCCCCTGACTCTAAACTAAAACCGTGTGTCAGGCTTCTTGAGGTCCAACACTTGGATCCAGGTGTTGCGGTACCGCACGTCATGCCCTTCGCACTGCAGCTTCAACCCTCCTGGAGTATCGGTAATCCCTTTCCCCCCCTGATTGCCACCGTCAATCCCAGAGTTGGGACCACCCCAAACTTGCAGGATCGTTACATTCTCATGCACTCGCTTGCCGTTAAAGTAAACGGTCACAAGTGCCTTCTCTTGGAGCTTTCCCCCTTCAAATCGAGCGGCTCGGAAAACCACGTCATAACTGTTCCACTTTCCAACACCATGGTATGCGTCATAGGGCGATTCCGTCTGATTGATGACCGCTCCCATGCCATGTGAGGTCTTGTCGCCGTCCAAAATCTGAATTTCATAGCGGTTCTGCAGATAGACACCACTGTTGCCTCCAGGCTTCATCACAGCGAATTCAATGTGCAGTCGAAAATCGCGGTAGGCCCGTTTGGTCACAATGTCCGCCGCCCCATATTTCCCACCGTCCGCCGCCCGATCATCCGTCATGACCACCGTGCCTCCGTCCACAGGATCCGGCACAACCTGCCACCGGATTGGCATGGAGGACTTGAAGCCGGGCCCTTCCCAATAAACCCATCGCTCGTCCAAGGTCTTGCGAGTCCCATCGATCAGAATTTCCGCCCCGCGTATCGGCTTAGCCCCCACTCCAATGTGTTTATCTGCGGCTTCCAACTGAAACGCCCCCGGTATCCACAGTGCCGTCACAAGGCAAAGGCTCATCAATGAAGTGGTCATGGTTCTTTGAATAGTACCCCAATCACCCGACGAAAGTCGAGCCCGCTTCACCCCGAAAACCACCAAGGGGCACATCTCCGAGTGGCACGACCCGATTGATTTGGAGCGCGGCAGCCCTCTGCCGCTTTCCCCCACCAGCATCCCATGCGGCGCCGGCAACTCGGAGATGCGCCGACTACCAATGATCTGGATCACAAGTCGCGAGGGACGGCGGCTTGGCGCTTAAGGTTCACCACAAAAGCCCACGTCCTTGGCGTCGATGACCCGCTGGCGGTTCGAGCTTGGACCGCGAACAATCGAATTCGTTCTAAACTAAAACCGCCAATCACCTTCCCTAGACCGCTTTCGCCATCGCTGCGGCTTTGGCTCGGGCCGCGCGCACTTTCTCCGATGGGACATACCGTGAGATAAACTCTCGCCGGTACTCTCCAAAGGATCCATCTGCGAGATGCTTCCGGATATCCGCCAATACTTTGAGATAAAAATGACTGTTGTGAATACTGACCAAACGGAGGCCGAGGATCTCGTTCACATTCATCAGATGCCGAATGTAGGCACGTGTATGATGCCGACACGCAAAACACTCACAACCTTCCTCGATCGGCCCGAAGTCGGCCTTCACCGCACCTCCTTTTACCGCAAAGGTTCCCTTGCTCGTGAAGGCGGTACCGTTCCGTGCAATCCGTGTCGGGAGCACGCAGTCAAACATATCCACACCGCGCGCCACCAATTCCACCATTTGCGCCGGAGTGCCCAGACCCATCGCATAGCGTGCCTGTTGAACCGGAAGATGGGGCTCCGTCATCTCCACCGCCTTGAACATCTCCGGTTCCGGTTCACCCACACTGACCCCACCGATCGCATACCCATCGAAGCCGATCTCAATCAACCCTTCGGCACAGCGTTGCCTCAGATCTGGGTGAGCCGCACCCTGGACGATCCCAAAAACCAATTGGCCGACCGCCCGCGGCTGTTCTTTGCATTCACGCGCCCAACGCAATGTGCGCTCAACCGCCTTCTTCACATCGTCCACAGGCGTATCATGAGGCGGACATTCGTCGAACACCATCGCGACGTCCGACCCCAATAATCGCTGAATGTTCATACTCTCCTTGGGCCCCAGAAAAATGAGCGACCCATCCAAATGGGACCGAAATTCAACACCGTGCTCTTTGATCTTTCGAATCTGCCCGAGACTGAAAACTTGAAATCCTCCAGAATCTGTTAGGATCGGCCCGGACCAATTCATGAACCGATGCAACCCCCCCGCTTGTTGGATAATCTCCATCCCTGGCCGAATCGACAGATGATAAGTGTTCCCCAAAAGGATTTGCGTCCCCATCTCAAGCAATTCCCGATTATCAAGCGCCTTCACACTGGCTTGCGTGCCCACCGGCATGTACACAGGCGTTTCCACCACGCCATGCGCCGTGTGCAACCGCCCCAAACGCGCTCTCGAGCTCGAATCTGTCTTCAGCAATTCAAACATGTAATGGCGCCAACCTGCCGGGTGTGGGAGGGGGGTTCAACCGGGAAACCAAAGTTCCATCATTTTGCCAGAGCTGGCTATTCCTTCACAATTTGATCCAAAATGCTCGCCGCCAGTCGTGCGGATTGCGGGTTGAGGTGAGTGCCATCCGTAAAGCGAGGTTCGTGCCCCCGCTTCCGCAGTTCCAATCCCAAGTCTACCCGCCGGATCTGCAGTTCCGTCGCCAATCTACCGGTGAAATCCAATGGATGAAACTGGGTCTGAACAATGGAAGTGCTGATCGGGAACCGAAGCAAAATCAACCGGCGCCCGCGGGACTGCAGCCGTTGGCACAGCTCAAACACCCGTTGCTGGTGCGCAGCAAGTTCGGCAGGTGTGTTCTGGTCCAACCGCACTTCCTGTGTCGATGGCCCCACCGGGCTCGTACCGGCATCACTCGACGTCAGGTTCGACCCAGCCATCGCATCTTTGCGCCGTTTCAACCAGGAATAGATGAGGGAGGTCGGGCGAGTCTCTGCACGCAGCATCGGCGTTCTTCCCGCCAGTTTAAACCCGAATCCATTCACCGCGTTCCGAAGTGCGCGATCATTCACGCCCTCAGGAACCATCAGGAGATTGGCCTCGATGACCACCACCGGCGAGACCTCAGAACGCGACGCCAGCAACTCAAGCCCCAACAAAGGACCACTCCCGTCCAAACCCAAGTTCCCAATCCGTCCCAAAGAAGTCTCGTCGAAATACTCCGGCATCAGCCGACCCGTGATTGAGGAACCCACGATACTGGCGGGAGCCGGGTTGGCCAAAAGAGCCTCCTCCAAACGAATCAGATTGGATTGATAGTTGGATTCGGCAATGTGCGCCCGCCATCCAAACGAGCGCAACAAGCCGGCCCACGCCACCAGCAACCCAGCCGCCATGACAACGATGAGATAAGATTGAGACATGTCGCTGACTAGAACTGGAAATACACAAAATCACCGGGTGCCCCGTTGTTCACAATCGTCGCAAACAACATCAACGCGTACACCAAAGCCGTCAGGCGCCCCCATACGCTGAAACCCAGGCGCGCCTTTAACCGCTCCCGACCGATCGTCGAGGCGCCCCAAACATGATGAAACACCACCGGAATCGAAAAGACTCCGATCGCATAAAGTGCCTGAGGGTGTGCACCCATTGGATTGCGAACCAAGCACCGGGCATACTCGATCACGTGTTGAAAATCCGTCAGTTTAAAAAGCAACCAAAGCGAGGAAACCAGCGTGAACGTGAAGGCCACCTGCAAAAATGCCCACAGCCCCCATCTCTCCGATGGCTCCGCCCCACCCCGATGCCGCCCCACCAACCGTTCCAACGCCAAGAGAATTCCATGCGCCGTTCCCCAGACAGCAAAACTCCACGCCACGCCATGCCACAATCCCCCAAGAAACATGACCAGAAATAGATTCACATACGTCCGGGCTTCCCCCTTTCGATTTCCGCCCAACGGAATGTAGAGATATTCTCGAAGCCAGGATGACAGCGACAGGTGCCAGCGGCGCCAAAATTCCGTGATGCTGCGCGATAAGTACGGGTAGTTGAAATTAATCGGTAATTCGTACCCAAACAACTTGGCCAACCCCATGGCGATCATCGAGTAACCGCAAAAATCCGCAAAGATCGCAAACGAGTATCCGTAAAGCAACGCCACCAGATTTACCTTCGGCAACACCGTGAAGAGCGGGTACCGCAACGCCGAGGTCGCCTCCATCAAATTGTCCGCCACCACCATTTTCAGGAACAATCCCGCGATCAGCCGCTTAATCGCCGTATCCCAGTCAACGTCCTGAAAACGTTTCGCCCCGATCTGGTAGAAGAACTCGCCCGCTTTGACGATGGGACCCGCGATGAGTTGAGGGAAAAATGCCTTAAAGAACCAGACTCGCCCATGGAATGCCACCGTCTCACGCGGCGAGTGAGGAAAAGACAAACCCACCACACCCTTGGATCCAGCTCGGTAGACATCCACCACCAGACTGATCCCCTGAAATGTATAGAAAGAGATGCCGATCGGCAGCGGGATGTCCGTGATCCAATGCCCCCACTGCGCCCATAACTCCTGGGGCAACAGCAGCTTACCCAACAGCTTACCATACTTGAACAACCCCAAGGCCCCCAGATTGAACACCAGCGCCAGAATCAATACGAGACGCCGACGGCCAGGTGCCGGGTCCGGTTCCATCAGTCGGCGAGCAGCTTCCGCATTGACCGTGGTGCTCGCCACCAGCAGCAACGTCAGCCAAGGAGCATTCCACCCATAGAAAATAAAGCTGGCAATCGTGAGGATACTTACCTGCCAAACAGCAGACCGTCCGGCGTAGTGCAGCAAGAGCACCAGCGGCAGAAAAGCTGCAAAAGTCCAGCTGGTAAAATGCATCGGCGTTAGAGCGGTTGGAAACGGTGCGCCGTTCCCTAGTTAACCGCAGCCCGGAGGGCAAGCGGATTCCTGGGCCTACTCTGGCAACGGCCACGGCAACCGTAACAATCGATCGCCCACACAAGCCACTGCAAACCGGAACCGGGCCTCTGATGCCACAGGACCTAAAAATCGGCCGCGTCCCACATCACAACCCGCTGCACGCTCCGTAAACGCCGGCAACACCAAAACAGATTCACCCAGAAGAAATGAGGGACACCGCGCACAGCGATTCGCATTGCCTCGCAACGTAATGCTGGGGTGTTCATGGCCTACGATCCGGAATCCTCCCGATCCACCTGGCCCTCCATCCACGGTTCTAGGGGGCTCATCACCGTGCAAAAAGTGGAAGCGCCCGTCTCTAAACTCCGGCTCGCAACGAGCCGTCATCCCCCAGGATTCCAGCTGCCGCGGCAATCCTCGATCATGGTTCCCCAACACCAGTACCAACTCCGTTTGGGCAACCTCGCAAAGCGACACCAATTTGCGACATTCGGCTTCTAGAGCAGGAAGATTCCGGCTCGCATGCACCACATCGCCTACGACCACTAATCGCGCCGGCTCATAGTCCCAAATCAACTGCGCAATTCGCCCCAACCCACCTTCTTCGGTCGGCGGCACCGGCAATAACAACCCCCGCTGACGCTCGACCCAACCGTGCCCAAAGTGAGTGTCCGCAACGGCGACTGTTCGAGTCTCAACCAGCCAAATGGCTCGACGCGAATCCACCACGATTCCCGCCATGGGTTCTAAACAGCTTGCCATGGAACGAAGGGCGCAGACCGCTACCGCACCGCCACTTGGATTTAGTAGAACAACCGTCCCAACCGGCCCTGAGGCATGGCCGGCGCACCGGATCACCAAAAGGGTTGAATCGCGTCAGCGAAACTGAAGTTGAATCCCCGTGGTTTCCAGGGACGTACCCTCGAGCTCACTCAATCGGACCAGGGCTCGATTATAATCCGATTGTGCCTGAATCTCGTCGGAACGCGCCCGCGTCAGATCCCGCTGCAACTCCAACACGAAGAAACTCGTGCTCTTGCCATTCTCCAACTTGCGCTGTTCCGCATCCAACGCGGCTTCGGCATAGATCCGTTCCGCTTTGGTCGAATCAATCCGAGCCAGGGCTGCTTGCGCGCTCACGATCGCGTCATCAACCCCACGAATGGCGATTTGTTCAAGGCGCTTTAAACTGAGCAACAGTTGATCGTTGCGGAGCTTGGTCGATTTCATCGCGGCTCGCTCACGACGATTGCTCAGGGGAAAACTCAATCGAACCCCGACCGCGTGATTGGGATTTCGGCGCTCCTGGAGATCCTTCAACCCGGGCCCAAAATTTTCATCGAATCCACCAATTCCGTAAGAGCCTCTCAAGTCCAAGTCCGGAAACAACTGATTCTTGCGAAACTTCAACTGAATCTTTTGTCGCTCCAAATCAAGCTTTGCCCGAACAATGTCCGGCCGGATGGAGAGGGCTTTGTTCCAGCTCTCGATCCGGTTGAATGCCGTCGGAATGACACTCAGAGATTCAGAAGGCTCGATGGCCCCGTTGCCCCACCCCGCGAAATCATCCCCAATCAACGCCTTCAGGGAATTCTGTGAAAGCGTGTAGTTTGCCTGAGCCTGCAACAGCGCTGTTCGCACCTGAGCCACTTGTGACTCCGCCCGCTTTTCATCCAGCGGGGCCAGCATGCCAATTTCAACCCGTTTCTTTTGCTCCGTTAGGAACCGCTCAGCCGTCTCCAACGCCTTTTCCTGAACTCGGACCAATTCACGCTTCGAAATCAGATCAAAATAGGCGCTTTGTACATCCGATACGGTCTGAATCAACTGCCCCCGGACGTCCGACTCAGTCTGCTTCAATTCCTGACGATCGAGTTGAATTTGAAGTCGGGCACTGTCAATCCAGGCATCCTTGAGCAACGGTTGACTAACGCTGATCGTCGCCGCGGGTGTGTAGAAGAATGGCGCATCTGCGCTGAACACCTGATTGCTCCTGACAAAGAATTCGGTGCCGCTTGAACGACCTTGATTCAGGCTCAAATTGTAGCCCATGCCCCAAGGCGTGGCCCCTGAAAGCCCGGTCTGGAAGTTCTCATTCCAACGCTCGTTTGGACTCGGATTAAACTCACCAACATTTCTCAAACCTTCGGACGTCCGGAAGGACTGGCTTGCGTCCATAAACAAGTTCGGATCCCATGCCGCTATGTCCCCCCACAAATTGATCCGGGCAAATTCCGGATTGAAACGCATCAGCCGGATATCGAGGTTTTTCGCCAGAGCCATCCTCAGGCAGTCTTCTCGCGAGAGACTTCGAACCCCGTTTTCTTGCCCGTGAACAATCGGGGCAATGGCCAGGCAGGTGGCAACAATTAGGTTGAGCGCGGACTTCATGAACGGGGCACAGTGCTGTTTTTGTGCCCAAGCGTCAAATACCGTAGAAAAATTCTAGGTTTTTTTCGAGCACGTTGGTTCAGATGACACCCAAGCAACGGTTGTGGTTTCACGGAAAATCAACACATCGTCGATTCGCTATCACGCGTTTCCCAACCGACCCCACCCCCGCATCCTCCCGCCATTAACCTTTTGACACTTGCTTAGCCCCGCCAACGGAAGCCTGAGGAATCTGACGCGCCGTGTCGTAAGCTTCGGCGGGAACCGTCCTCAAATCCCAAATAAGTCCTGTCCAGGACATCATCTTGAGAATGTAATAAGTGATATCCAGCTCCCACCAATAGAAGCCCTGTCGGACACACCCCATGTGCCGATGATGATTGTTGTGCCAGCCTTCCCCCAGAGTGATCAGCGACAATAGAAAGCTGTTCTTGGAATCATCGCCGGTCACGTAGCGCTGCTTGCCAAAGACATGCGCCATGGAGTTGATACAGGAAGTCCCATGGAAAAGGGCCGTTGTGCTAACAAAGAATCCCCAAACCAGCAACTGCCACCCCGTCACACCCAGACCGGGCGCTTTCCATTCCAACAATTTCCCCAAGGCAAACAATGCCACCGCGTATAGTGCTGGCACGAACGAATCAAACCGGTTCAAAAACACTAACTCCGGATACTTGGCCAAGTCTTTCACACGGCGATAGTCCGTCGGGAAATTCTTCGCGCTCGTGATCCAACCGATGTGTGCCCACAAGAAACCGTGCTGACGCGGGGAATGTTTGTCATCATCATCATCACTGTGCTGATGATGATGTCGGTGGCTATATGCCCACCAAAGCGCCCCTCGCTGAACACAGGTACCACCCCAGACCGCAAACAGAAACTGTCCAATCCTCGATGTTGAAAAAGTCCGGTGTGAAAAATAGCGATGAAAGAAGCCCGTAATGGCAAACATCCGCACAAAGTACAGGAATATTGCCGCACCCACGGCAAACCAGCTCCATCCTGTCCAAATGACACCCAGGCAACCCAAGTGCAAGATGGCAAACGGAATGGACCGGATCCACTCCACCCGATCTGGTCGCCCTTTGAGCGTTTCCAGATCCGCTGCGTCGCAGTCGGAATCTACCCATTTCAGGAGGCCCAACATCACAGAACGAAAACGAGAAGGAGAGGCAATTTGTGACATGCTCAAATACAAACGTGGAATCTAACCAATAGTGTTCGGCACCAAAACCAAACCGGACAAACCCATGCTCGTCGGCAGTTCGCCACCAGGCAAGGTTGCCGAAAACATGGCATTTACCCTCGGGAACACCAGCAAAGCTTTCTGGCATATTTGGCCATCTTTATGACAAAAAATGCTCATGAAAACCGACAACGAATGGCAAACCATAAATCGCAATCAAAACCAGTAGGATTCAACCTGTCAAAGAATCATCCATTCACCCTCAACCTTTAACTTTCCGGTGGTCAAAAACCTACCCGCTGACCGTCCTGGGCGATCACAAATGGCACATCCTCCAGCCATTTCTTCAACCGCCGGCGGGTGTCCGCCCGGACATTCCAAAGTTCTCTTGATAAATGAACGAAGGTCACCCGTGCAATTTGGCTGCGGACGCCAATCAAGCGCTGGCAGATCGCATCCAAATCGCAATGAGCCAACTCACAAACCAAGTGATCCAATGGGTTTGCCAATAATGGATCCAAATCCGTTGCGAACCCAATATCCGCGGAGTGCCCCACCCGGCGCCCACTGGCCTCCAAAACGAAGCTGAAACACTCAAACGCTTGGCGTCGCTGCCGTCCGAACGTTGCGCGCAGTTGAGCCAAATGCTGGGTGGCATACGGCGTGACGTGAATTGTTCCAATCTCGATTGCCTTCCCAGGGTGCAGGGATTCAAACCGAAGCGGAAAACCAATTAGTTCTTCAAACAAATAGACGGCTTTCAGCATTCGTTTCAGCGGCTGAATCCCCTCATCTGGCAAATAGATGGTCAACGGTCGCCGTCGTTTTTCCAGCCACATGCCCTGCAAAAACATGAAGAGCCCCCCCACATGATCACTGTGCAGGTGCGATAGCAGAATGCCGTCCAACGCCTCATAGGAATGACCTGAACGACTGTAAGACGAACTCAGGCACTCCCCGCAGTCAACCAAAAGGCAAGAACCGCCAAAGGTGTAGAGAAAGCTGGAATGATGCCGGTCTGGACATGGCCAACCGTCCCCAACGCCAAAGCATGTTACAAAATCCGGCTCTGGCCGGTTTCTCTTCCGGGAGGGCATTTTTTGAAGTGGCACCGATTATAAATGCGGAAGTCACCTCAATGCAAGCCAACTGGCAATCCGGTTTTCGGAGTGGGTGCACCCCCGGGTTGGTTTGTGGCTGACACGAGCCCCAAACCCAACCTCACCACTGAGTTCCCGACTCAGGAAAATCACGCCGATAACGCTCGAGCAGTTTTTGCTGTTCATTGGGCATGAGGTAGATCTTTTGGCGCAAAAACCGGGTTTCACCCGCCTTCAGCCCCCCAATCAGCGGGTCGCTGTGTAAGCAAACATAAACCCCCTCGAACAACTCATGCGTGCGACTGCTGGCGGTCGCCAAAATCCAGCGATTGTCCGAAGAAAAGCACCCAATCAAACCATTAACCGGCCGATCGAGACATACGGGCCTTGGGTTTGCATCCGCCACGTTGACGTGCGCCGGTACATAAACTTGGCCACCGCGGTACAATGCGTTGGTGGTTCGTCGAAGCCGATCCAAAGTCCTCAGGCCATCGCCCGTGAAAATGAAGCTTCTGCCAGTATAACCATGCTGGTCGGTCCCCGTAAAAGCGTCTACCCGGATGCAGGCCGGCTGAAACCATTGCAGATCGGTGGCTACATCCGATCGATTTCGAAACTCAAAGGTCAGGTCCAATTCATCCTCACCCGCTCGAATCTCATGAGTGACCAACGCCTGAGAGCCTATCTCAGTCTCGAATCGGAGCAGACGCCGATCCGTGGTTGCTTCCACCAATCGCGTCTTATGTAGGTAACGACTCCGCCCCCAATCCCGCACATTGGCTCCTGGTCGGAGGAACGCCTCCAAATACAGCACTTTCAGCGGTCCACCCGGCAAATCAGATCGACTCACCGTCAGTAGATTGTTCGTCCAGGCTATTTGAAGTGGTTCCGCACCCAAACAAACTCCCAACCAGACACTGGCATACCCGACCCTGGTAACCTTCCAGACCGGCGAAACCCATCGCGAAAACTGCCGGCACAATTGTCGGATCATCCAATACGCATTGGGAACAACCCGAGTGGATCGGGAGCCATTCCTACCCATCGAATGCCGGGTGAACATAACGAAATTGTACTTTGCGCCGTCGAAATGACCATTCAAAATGACCCTCCGATGAATTTACCGCTCACCAACACAGTCAGTTTCTTGTGAACTCAGCTTGCGATATAGCGCCCTCCTTTGGAAAGTGGCCTGTGCCTCGTTCTGCTGCCATCATGATCGCCATTGCAATTTGGACATCGCGCTAACTTGTATCCCGTACTCCAGCCATCACCTAGTCGTGTCCCAGCCGTCGCGCTCCTAATCGGAGCATTGGTACTGGCAATCTCTGGCTTTTTGATTCCAGCCCATTGGAAATCCCTGCACCCGGGTGTCCTGAGGCAGGCTGGGTATGGTACTGAAACATTAGCAAAGGCCTCTAATAACGAACTTGCCCGCGAACGCACCGGCCCTTCCTTTCGTTACGCCCAAGCAGGCGGGCTGACCAATGCCGTCCAAGAGGCCATCCAACGTTCCGCCGCCAAAGGCCTTCAGTTCTTAGGCGGGCTCGACCCAACGGTCACCGAGATTTTTGGCCCGCCAGCGACTCGAGCATACACCGAAGCCATTCAAAGCGGTTTAGCTGCTTTCCCAATTTTTGACGTACTCCTTTACGAGACAAACCGCTCGAATCTCCGCAAACATTTGAACACCTCGCGTTCACCTGGAGTGCAAAGCCTCCTCACAACGCGCGAAATGCCAGTCCGGAGATTCGTCCCCATCCATCAACCCGGCGGCCAACCGCTCGAAGCCGTGTTGCTGCTCACCGCGCTCCTTTACGAACGGGAGCAACTTTCAGCCACTCTGGGCAGCCAACTCCGCTCCCTGGCGGAACAGTCGGCGACCCCGGAGGCGATCTCCAAATTGGAGGAATTCTTTACTCATTTGCTGGTTCTCGCGCGGCGTCTCGACTGGACATCCCTCGGCGACGTGCTGCGCATCACACCAGACCTCTCATCCCTGAAACAGTTTGCCGAAGCGTGCAAAATCGGAGGCAATGATATGGGCTCCCTGTATGCAGCCGCTATTTGGAGCCAGTCCCCATTGAGTGCAGCTCAATTGTCGAGTCAAACCGACCTCGAACGTAAGACGCTCCGACACGCACTCAACAGCGGCAGTGGAGCCGTACGCTGGCTCGTGGCTCACCCCCGTCCTTTGAATACAGGCACTCCCAGCCTCCCGGCAGCCACAGCCTTCGTCGTCCAATCACCCACACTCGCACTGGTCACTCGATGGAGCCTGTTTGCCCTTGCAGGGATTGCACTCGGGTTCTCTCTAGCCCAGTTCTTGCCCTCGGCCGATCCCGCTCGGCTCGCAGGTCACCCGGCCGAATTCGGAAAGCATGGATCCGGGCTCCCTTTAGGGTTTGTCGTGCTCATCACCACGGTCATTCTGGTCTTGCTCGGCGAACCTGGCCTGACCCAGTCCACACGCAAAACCAACTACGAAGTGCGCCTGGACATACCCGGCTTGACGAAATCCGATAGTTCGGAGAAGACAGCATCCAATCGAAAACCTCTTATGGAATGGTCTACCATCGCTTCAATCGCGTTCTTCGCATCCTTGCAAGTCGCGGTCTATGTCGTCTGTTTGCGCAAGATCCGTGAGATCGAGAACCTGCTGGAAGATCCCTTGCTGAAACTGCGGCTACTCGAAAACGAAGAAAATCTCTTCGACGCGGGTTTGTATGTGGGCATTGGCGGAACCGCCACTGCCCTTGTGCTTCAAGTCCTCGGTGTTATTGAGGCCAATCTACTCGCTGCTTATTCCTCCAACCTCATGGGCATCATCGCAGTTGCCTTGGTGAAGATCCGGCACGTCCGGCCCTATAAACGGACGCTCATCTTGGAAGGAACCGCCAACTCCGAAAGCGCCTTGGGCACCTAACACTCCCGCACAGATGAACAAGACACTACTGCTCATCATCTGCGACTTCCTCCTGCTGAACCTCCTTGCGCTCACTCGCTGGGAGAAGGTCAATCCAGCCGAGAATCGCAAGGCACAGGTTCCAGAAATCAACGCCAACTCCCCCACCCCGCCCGCTGATGATCTCGTTGAATCGATGCGTCTCGCGCTGGTCGACGAACGCGCCGCTCGAGAAAAATTGTCAGCTCAGATGACCGCCAACGTCCGCGAGCGCGAAAATGCCCTGAACCAACTGCAGCAACAACGCGATCAATTGGAAAAAGGCCTCCAACAAACCCAACGCGCCGTGCAGGAATCCAACGAACGTCTTTTGGCCACTTCCCAGCAGGCGGCTCTCGCCCAGGAAAAACTTAAAGAATCAGAACGTTCTCTCACCGCTCGGCAACTGGAATCAGAACGTCAGCAAAAAGCCCTTTCCGATTCCCTCCGGGCAGGCGAACAGGAAAAAAAACAACTGCTTGAAAGCCTCCGCTTCCAGCAACTCGAAATGGAGCGCCGACAAGCGGAGGTGGAGAGACAGCGACAAGCGGCTGCAGCCCTTGAAAGAGAAAAACGCGACGCGGAAAAGCAGGTCGCCGCATTGAACACCGCAGTCAAAGTC
>SXGT01042714.1_pt1 | contig 28693 bp, 26 predicted proteins | sample 3176221 | NCBI WGS metagenome assembly SXGT01 (sample SAMN11356862, study PRJNA531348) | freshwater metagenome | isolation source: freshwater sample F1-120 | place: China: Fuxian Lake, Yuxi | collected 2017-12-25 | reverse complement strand
CCCCGAAGGAAGACCAAAATACTGAAAATTAGGACTCCTTCAAAAGAGAACTTCTACCAACTATAATTTAATTGAATAATAGGAATGTGTATCGGTTTGCGGCTAAGTTGATTTAATGAATTACTCGCAACTAATAATTCTGGATGAATTGAAAGTTGAAAGTTCTCCGGAAACAAATAACTTGTATTTTCATTTTCTAAAGTATTAATACCGTACGCAAAACCACTCCACAAACCGGCAATTGTTAATGCCGACATTAATTTTACTCCGGTATTTAGATCACCAGTTGAATTATAAGTTGATACTACAAAAAGTCCATAGCCAGCCGAAGCTCCTGCTATTGCAAATGTTGAAACATGTCTTGAGTCTTTATAAGTGAAATTTTTACCATTTGTATAATTTGTACCAAAATACAAACCGGCAATCTGCGAAGCAGTAAGAATCCCAAAATTAACAGATCTGCTATCTGATTGAATAATCATTAAAGAAAATCCACCAGTTGCAAATGTATTAACCATAATATTTTCCGCAATCATTGCATCACCTAAAGTCAAAGAATAATCTGAAAAATATTTTGGTACCCAATACTTTGCGGTTAAACTTGGAGCAAGTGAAAGTGAACTCCAAAAAGTTGCATTATCTAAACTCTCAAGTGTTTTGTCAGGTAATATTGTTAAGGCTAAAAGAGGCAAGGTTGAAAGAGAATAAAGCTCAATACTTTTTGTTAATGTATATAAGCCGGGATTAGTTTCTATCTTTGAATTGTTATAAGTATCATAAGAATTATAAATTCCTAAACCGCTGCTTAACAAAAATGCAATTTGAATCCAAGGTGGAGGGAATATTAATCGTTCTTCTTCTCGTTCTTCTTCAAATCCATCATAATAAGTTACAGTTTCTGTTTCACTTTCAAATAATTTTATATCACTTAAAATTGTCCCTAAAATAAAACCTTGAGTTAAACCATTAATATGTGCTTGTCTCATATTTAAAACATTAAAACGATTCAGTTCTAATTTCGAGGCAATATTATCGACAACAAAATAACTGCTTCCTGAAACTAAGAGGAAAATAGGAACATTTATATTTAGTCCCATTTGCCATGCAAATGAATGATATTGTGCAAGCACAGTTTGATCGATTACAAAATCCCATCTTAAGTCTTCTCTATTTTCAGCTTTTCCAAATTTTTGTTGTATTGCAGAACTTTTTTCAACTTGTTCAACTAATTTTAAATATTCTTTATTTGATAAAACTTGTCGTTTCCTTTGCAATTTTCCATCAATATTAAAATAAATTTCCAGAACAAAAGATTTACCACTTTGAAATAAAAGTATTTTTTGGAAGTCGGGATGAAAAGATTTGCCGACAGAATCAAAAGGGGACTTGGAAGTTATTTCCATTAAATTTGATTTTTTATCAAATGGAATTTGTGTTTCTTCTTGTGCAAAAAGCGCCGTAGTGAAAATTAAAAAGAATAAGATGGAATATTTTTTCATAAAATTTCCCTTTAAATTTAATATTTATAATCTCTTAAATTATTAAAAAAATTAATCCTGTTTATTATCAATAGTTGTTATCTCTTTTAGCAAATCTTTTTTAGTGAATCCCGATTTGCTCATTAATTTAACTACAAACCCTTCCAGCTTTTCTTTCATATCGTCATTAATTTCATTTCCAGTCATAATAATTATTGGTATGTGCATTGTGGATTGTTGTTTTTTTAATTCGTGTGCAACTTCAAATCCCGACATTTCTGGCATTGTTAAATCTAGAATTATTAAATTTGGCTGTTCGTTTTTTGCCAACTCTAATCCAGTTTTACCTTCGTGAGAAACTATAACATCGCAACCTTCGGCTTCTAAAATTACAGAGAGCAAATCAGTTATCGATTTATCATCATCAATTAATAATACTTTAATATGTTTTGTAGAAGAATAAGTTGTAAGAAGTGAACGGATTGATGAAATTAATTTTTCTTTCTGAATTGGTTTTACTAAATATTCTTTTGCGCCAAGACTAAATGCAAGATTCGGTTCATCAACCATTGAGACAATTACAATTGGAATATCTTTACAAAATGGATGTTCTTTTAATTCCTTCAACACCTGCCAACCATCTTTTATGGGAAGTAAAATATCAAGTGTAATTAAATCGGGCTTCCAAGTTTTTGCTTTTTCAATTGCCTCAACACCATTAATTGCAATTTCAACTGTATAACCTGCACCTTTAATATAAGTTGTGAGCAATTGCCTTGCGTGAATTTTATCTTCTACAATTAAAACTTTTTTTCCGTGAGATAAATTATTTAATGCAGTAGAAATACTTTCAAACGGATTTACAATTCCATCTTCTGCGTTTACAAGCATTGGCAATCTTACAAGTAAAGTAGTTCCTTCTTGCCAAATACTTGTTGCCGAAATTGAACCACCGTGCAGTTCAACAATTTTTTTTGAAATTGCTAATCCAAGTCCCGAACCTTCGTGATTGGAAGTTGTTGTTTGAACAAATGGTTTAAATAATTTTGAAAGTTCGTCATTTCTAATTCCCATTCCGGAATCTTTAATAAAAAACTGAATCGAATTATTTATTCGTTTAACTGAAGCTGAAATTACATTCCCTTCGTAACTGAATTTAATTGCATTACCAACTAAATTTAACATTACTTGTTTAAACCGAAGCTGGTCGATTGTTATTAATTCAACTTCATCGTCTATTATAATGTGCAGAGTAAGATTTTTTTTCTGCAGCGCCGGTTGAAGAACTTTATGAACGGATTGAAAAAAATCTTTAACTGCAACATTTTCGTAAAGAAGAATCATTTTTCCAGCTTCAAGTTTAGATAAATCAAGAATATCATTTATCAATAACAATAAATGTTCACCACTTAAATTAATAGTGTCGGCATATTCTTTAATTTTTTCTGGTTGAATTGATGAAGCTTGTTCAATAAGCAATTCCGAAAATCCATTTATCGAAGTCAATGGCGAACGAAGTTCGTGGCTGAAGAATGCTAAAAATCTTTTTAAAGTTTCATTTGCTTCAACAGTTTGCTGTCGCTGAATTTCGAGATCAATATTTTTTCTTCGCAATTCATCAAGTAGTTGTCTTCGGTGAATTGCTAAAGTTAATTCATTTATAAATAAAGTAAGAAACGACGTGTATCTTTCTGCAAGTTGTTTATTTAAATCAATTGTTAATTCAATTATTCCGAAAGTTTCATTTTCTATTATAATTGGAATTGCAAAAATAGATTTTATTTTTGTTGAGACTGAACTTGCAGGTGATAATGTGAATCGAATTGAACGTGATAAATCTTCACTCAAAATAGTTGTTCTCGAAGAAATTGAATCTACAACTACAGTTTGTTGAATTACATCTAATTGAAGAATTGATTCTTCGTTTGTTAATTTAGCTTCCAATAATGATGGAGCAAAAAGGGAAATTTGATTTTCTTCTTTCTGAAATTGAAAAAATAACACATCTTCATTTTCGAGTCTGAAAGTTGAAGAAAGCAATTTAACCGAAGCCAAACAAAGATCTTCAACTTGCTTTGTTTCACTTATAATTTTTGAAAGTTGCAACAATGTTGCACGCTGTTGTTCTTCCAATTTCTGCGAAGTTATATCCTGAAAAAATACCGATAATCCATTTTCTGTTGGATAAATTCTAATATCGTACCACGCCTCCATATTTGCATCTCTATTATATGTTTGGATTGTCTGATACGATTGAGTTTCTAAAGCAAGTTTATATTTTTTTCCAAGTTCATCATTTTCTGCATTTGGGAAAATATCAAAAACATGTTTTCCTAAAACATCAGCGCGCAAATATTGTGTTCCAATTTCTGCGGAACGATTCCAATAAGTGAATATTAAATTTTTGTCGAGAGCAAAAAATCCTCCCGATATACTTTCAAGAATATCTTCAGGTTTCATATTATTTCGGAGTTGGGTGGTTCAAAACCACGGTATGTGTCAAATTGTGAATCGTAAAAAATTAAATTAAAAGTTGAATCGCGCAAAGTTCCACCACTTGGATAAAGATAAAATTCAGATAATGTTTCAGTCGGTACTTTGCTAAATATTCCATCTACTGTATAAAACTTTATCGTAAAAAATCCCTGTTTGAATGGAGCAGTTTTTATTTGTTGGTGAATGTTTGGTTTTGAAAAAATAAAAAAATCCTCTTCTTGTGAAGTCATTTTGTAGTAGTAGAAAAATCCGGAATTGATTCGTTACGAATCAGTAACAAAATAGATGATTGCTGAATTATTAAATATTTCTGTTCTTCAAATTCAATTTCAATTGCAGTATCGCGTAAAAATAAAATATAATCTCCCTCTTCAGCCTGTAACGGAATATATTTTACAGGATCTTTCGGAGTTGTTACCCACGATTCCTGATCAAGATAATTTGGATTTACAATTGGATAACCGGGACCAATTCTCACAATATAGCCACCTTGAACTTTTTCTTTTTCCTTTACACTCGGTGGCAAATATAAACCATGCCTCGATTTATCCATCTCTTTTTCTGGAGAAATTAGAACTCTATCTCCAACTAGTAAAATCTTCTTCTTTATTTTGAATTCCATATATGAATATACACAAGTAATAAAATTACTTCAATAAATTGTTAGGCAAGAATATTTTAAAGTTCGTTTTAGTTTTCCTAAATTAACTACATTATTATGGAAGACCAACAACGCCAGCTAGCTGAAGAACTTCTTTCAAGTCAATCCAAAAAACCAAGTTATGCAAAAGAACTTTATTATGGTTTAGTTGCAGGCGAACATATATTTCCATTTCCACAGGTTAACTCAAGACAAAAAAAATTAGAGGATCAATTTCTAAAAAAAGTAAAAACATTTGTAGATACTAAAATTGATGCTGATTGGATTGATAGAAATGCTGATATTCCAAAATCGGTAATTGAAGGATTAGCAAAACTTGGAGTACTCGGAATGACGATTCCAAAAAAATATGGTGGCCTCGGAATGTCGCAATATGCATATTGTAAGTCTGCCGAGTTAATTGCGATGAAGTGTGGTTCAACCGCACTTTTTTTAAACGCACATCAAAGTATTGGTTTAAAAGCATTGCTTCTTTTTGGAACAGATGAACAAAAAAAGAAATGGTTAATCTCACTTGCTAGAGGTGAACAAATTGCTGCATTCTCACTAACAGAACCAAATGCCGGTTCCGATGCAGGTAGTGTCGAAACAACTGCAGTTTATTTTCCCAAAAAAAATGTTTACAGAATAAACGGCAAAAAACAATGGACAACTAACGGAAGTATTGCGAATGTTTTAACTGTAATGGCTCAAACAAATGTTCAAACTAAAAATGGAATTGAAAAAAAAATAACTGCATTTCTTGTTACTCCCGATATGTCGGGATTTAAAATTACAAATCCATCTTTAGAAAAACTTGGAATGCGTGGCACCAAAACTACAAATCTAGAATTTAAAAATATGGATGTCCCGGCAGAAAATATTTTAGGTCCAAAAGGTGGAGGATTAAAAGTTTGTTTAACCGTTCTCGATTATGGCAGAACAACTTTTGGTGCAACTTGTACTGGTTCAGCAAAAGTTATTACAGAACTTGCAATTAAACACGCAATCGAGCGGAAACAATTTAATCGTTCACTTGGAACTTTTACAATGGTGAAGAAAAAAGTAGCGATGATGTCTGCATTAACTTATGCGATAGATGCTACAACTTATTTAACAGCCGGATTACTCGATAGTGGTGTTGAAGATATAATGTTAGAATCGGCAATGCTGAAAGTTTTTGCGAGCGACTCTCAATGGCAAATTTTGTACGATGCAATGCAAATTTTAGGAGGCCGTTCATTTTTTACAGACCGACCTTTTGAAAGAATGATGCGCGATTCCAGACTTAATTTGATTGGTGAAGGCTCCAATGAAGTTATGAGAGTTTTCATCGGTGCAGTTGGTGTTCGCGAAGTTGGATTAGAACTTCTAGATTTAAAAACATTTTTTAGTTCACCAAAAATGAAATATAAAAAAGTAATTAATTTTGTAAATAAATTTGTCAAAAGATTTGCTACAAATAATATTCCAATAAAGTCAAAGTTATTTTCTGTTGAATCTAGAAATCTTGTAATGACAACAAGAAAATTTGGATTTGCACTTCTCGGGATGATTGCAAAACACAAAGAGGGAATTGTTGAAAAACAATTAATTTTAGATCGATTAGCAACTTGTGCAATGGCTTTGTATTCTATGAGTGCAGTAATATCAAAAATTGATTATGATATTTCACTTGGGAATAAAGTTGTACCAACTTTAAAAAACGATATTGAATCTGCAAAACTTTATTGTAATTATGCAATTAACCAAGTTGAAGAAAATCTTTTTGGATTAAAAAATAACAATGACAAAATGATTGAAAAAGTTTCAGATTCAATTACTGGATTAAAAAAAATATGACATCAGAAAAAAATATTCTTAAAAAAAAGACAGAAGAAATTCTCGCACAAGAAGAAATATTGCGACAAGGAGGGGGATCGTCCGGACAAGAAAGACAACGCAAACACGGAAGGCTTCCTGTTCGTGAAAGACTTTCACTTTTACTAGATAAAAATTCTCCAACATTTGAACTTGGACTTTGGGCAGGTTATGAAATGTATAAAGAGTGGGGAGATTTCCCGGCAGCTGGAGTTGTAACTTTAATCGGAAAAGTTTCCGGAAGAGTTTGTATGATAATTGCAAACGATGCAACTGTAAAAGCAGGCGCAATGTTTCCCCAATCAATAAAAAAAACTTTACGTGCTCAGCGCATCGCTTACGAAAATCGACTTCCAATTTTATATTTAGTTGATTCATCGGGAGTTTTTCTTCCGCTGCAAGATGAAATATTTCCGGACGAAGATGACTTCGGAAGAATATTCCGCAACAACGCTATTTTATCTGCAAATGGAATTCCACAATTTTCAGCAATTATGGGAAATTGCATTGCCGGTGGAGGTTATTTACCGGTTCTTTGCGACAAATTATTAATGACAAAAGGAAGTGGGCTTTATCTTGCGGGACCAGCTTTGGTAAAAGCGGCAATCGGCCAGGTTGTTGAAACTGAAGAACTTGGCGGCGCACAAATGCACGCATCGATTAGCGGCACAGTAGATTTTGTAGAAGAAAATGATCAGTGCTGTTTAAGTCGTTTGCGAAAATTAGTTGACTTACTTCCGCAAAATAGCGATTGGAATTTTTCGGCAAGACCTTCTCCGCAACGAAATGTTGAAGATGTTTACTCTATTATAAATGAAACTGCTTCGGGTTATGATATGCGAGATATTATTTCTTGCATAGTTGATAAAGATTCCGCAGAAGAATATAAAATGGATTTTGGTAAAACAATGATTACGATGTTTGCCAAAATTAATGGAGAAGCAATTGGGATAGTTGCAAATCAAAGAAAGCCAACTAAAACTATTTCCGGGAAAATTGAAATCGGTGGAGTTATTTATAAAGATAGCGCAGACAAAATAGCGCGATTTATTATGGATTGCAATCAAATGAAAATTCCAATTTTATTTTTACAAGACGTTGTCGGATTTATGGTTGGTCGCGAAGCTGAACAATCCGGAATAATTAAAAGTGGTGCAAAAGTTGTAAATGCAATTAGCAATTCAGTTGTCCCAAAAATTTCTATTATAATTGGAAATTCATTTGGAGCCGGGCATTATGCATTATGCGGAAGAGCTTACGATCCTCATTTTATTTTTGCTTGGCCAAATACTAAATATGCAGTAATGGGAGCCGAGCAAGCAAGCGAAACAATTTTTACAATTCAACAAAAAAGTGCGGAACGAAAAAACGATTCTTTACAAAAAGAAGATGCGTTAAAACAAAAAGAGGCGGTAAAAAAATCTTACGAACAGCAAATGGATATTCGTTTTGGAGCAGCGCGCGGTTGGGTTGATGCAATTATACCACCACATCAAACTAGAGAAATTTTAAGTTACATTTTGCAACTTGTAAAGCGAACACCATTTACAGAAAGAAAATTTCACACTGGAGTTCTCCAAGTTTAAATGAAACAGCCAGTTCGAATTGCTAACGCTCAAGGATTTTGGGGAGATCGGCCAAATGCCGCAGCAAATCTTTTACGACTCGATCCAAAAATTGATTTTATAACTCTCGATTATCTCGCAGAAGTTTCCCTTTCCATAATGGCAATTCAAAAAGAAAAAGATAAATCAACTGGCTACGCAAAGGATTTTGTCGATGTTGTTCGTTCACTTATTCCATTTTGGAAGAAAGGTTCAAAAGTAAAAATTATTACAAATGCCGGCGGAATGAATCCAAGCGCGTGTACTGAGCAATGCTTGCAAGTTCTTCGAAAAGAGGGAATGACAAAATTAAAAATCGGTGTTCTTGCTGGAGATGACGTCTTATCAATTTTAAAAAAATCTCTAAAAAATAAACTTTACAAAAACCTTGAAACAGGAAAATCACTTTCAACAATTTCGGATTCGTTGGTAACTGCAAATGCATATTTTGGCGGAGAACAAATTTCCGAATTATTAAGTGCGGGAGCTGATATTATCATAACAGGCAGAACCGCAGATCCGAGTATTACAGTTGGTCCGGCAGTTTACCATTTTGGATGGAATTGGAATGATTACGATAAATTAGCCGGCGCAACAGTTGCAGGTCACTTAATAGAATGTGGTTCGCAAGTTACTGGCGGAATTTCAACACATTGGCTTTCTCTTTCGAAAAAAAATGATTTTGGTTTTCCGATTGCAGAAATTTATGAAGATGGAAGTTTTGTAATTACAAAACCAAAAAATACTAGTGGAGAAGTTTCGGAAAGAACCGTAAAGGAACAATTAGTTTATGAAATTGGTGATCCTTCAAAATATATTTCTCCGGATGTAAATGTTTCATTCTTGAATTTAAAAGTTACAGACGAAAAAAATAATCGTGTAAAAGTTTCTGGAGCAATTGGAACAGCACCCCCATCAACATTAAAAGTTAGTGCAATTTACAAAGATGGCTGGAAGTGTGAAGCAACACTTGGAATTTTTGGTGATCGCGCAGAAGAAAAAGGAAAAGCAGTTGCAGAATTAATTTTCAAACGAGTTTCAAATGCCGGTTTCAAACTATCCCGAACAAATATTGAATGCATTGGCGCTGGAGGTATTGTGCCACATCTTTTTGAATCACCAAAAGATTTAAGAGAATGTATGCTTCGAGTTGCGGCAGCAGATCAAAAAAAAGAATCACTTGAATATTTTTCAAAAGAAATTGCGCCACTAGTTACAAGTGGTCCGCAAGGCGTTACAGGATATACTTCCGGCCGACCAAAAGTAAAACCAATTTATAGTTATTGGCCTTGTTTGATCGAACGCCAACTTTTATCAAAAGAAGTTTCATTGCATTCAGTTTGAATATGAGCTTGCAGCCATTGAGAAAAATTGCTTACGGAAGAAGCGGAGATAAAGGAGGTTCGTGCAATATTGGTGTAATTGCATTTACAGAAAACGGTTATTTATTTTTACACAAAACGTTAACTGTGAAAATTGTTAAATTATTTTTTTTGAAGTTCCCGGTTACAAAAGTAATTAGATATGAGTTGCATAATTTACTCGCGTTCAATTTTATTTTAGAAGGAATTTTGGATGGCGGAGGAAGTCGGTCGCTTAGAATTGACTCACAGGGAAAAGCATTAGGGCAAGCATTTTTGGAAATGAAAATTGAAATCCCAGATGAGCTTTTGAAAGAAGCAGAATTATTTATTAAATAACAGGAAAAATTATGTCGGCATATACATTCATAGTAGTAAATAAAATTCAGGAAGGTGTTAGTTTAATTACTTTAAACCGTCCAGAAAAAAAGAATGCACTTAACATTCAATTGTTAAAAGAATTAAAAACAGCATTAAATAAATTGGAAGAAGATAAATCTCAACGTGTATTAATTTTAAATGGGACAGGAAATTTATTTTGTGCAGGATTGGATTTACAAGAAGCATCAAATTTTGAAAAAGCAGAAGAGTCTGCGCATCATTTAACAGATGCATTGCTCGCACTTTATCAAACACCACTTGTTACAATTGTTGCGATTCAAGGAGCTGCAATTGCCGGAGGTTGCGGATTAATGACAGCTTGTGATATTGCAATTGCATCGACTGAAGCAAAATTTGGTTATCCCGAAGTTCGAAGAGGAATTGTTGCTGCACTTGTTATGACTTTTTTAATTAGACAAGTTGGAGAAAGAATTACAAGGGAATTACTTTTTACTGCAGATATGATCGACGCAAATCGAGCGTTGCAAGTTGGATTAATTAATAAAGTTGTTGAATATTCTCAACTTGAACAAACAGCAATTTCTTACGCACAACAAATTTTACTTGGTGGGACAAATTCAATTGTAACAACAAAAAAATTTATTAATAAACTTTCTCCAACGCAATTAACCGATGATATTCAAAAAGCTCTCGAACTTCATAAAGTTATTCGAACTTCAACAGAAGCATCGGAAGGAATAAATGCTTTTTTGGAAAAAAGAAAACCTAATTGGGGTAATCGTTCGTAGAATTATTTCAATACGTCAAAAAGATAGCTGTATTTAATAATAACACTTCTATTTTGACGACCGGGAACAATTGCATTTTCATCATAAAGCTCATTAAACACTACATATAATCCTGTATTTGCAAAATCGAGCCAGCCAAATCTGGCATTTGTAGAAAATTCTTTTGTTACATTATTGTATTGAAGAAGCCCCTGAACAAACATATGACGAGTAAAATAATATTGCATTCTCCCACGCAAAATATTTGTTGTAAAATTTCCACCTGGTAATTTAACTTTGTTGTATGAACTGCTAACTGCTAAAGTTAAATTTTCACTTGCACGATATCTTAAAGATGGATTTGCAGAAATTCTTGATCCACCAAAATACCCACCAATATTTGACATAATATTAAAACTTATAGGTAATCCTTGATTTGTCATTAAGACTAACATAGCTTCTGCATGACTATAGCTTCCCGCCGGAACAACAACTTTTTTATTACCATCATCATAAATTGTATATTGACTTTCAACCCCTTCTCTTATAATATTTGTTCCAGTGTGAACTTCATGACCATTTTTAAATTCCCAATGGTTATCGATATGCAATAAAGCTGTTTCCAAAAATCCAGTTCTCATGTCCCAAAATGTACGATACGCAATATGAGGTCGAAGTTCATGTAACGAAAAAAAATTCTCAGGACGATAACGATGATAAATTAAAGTTTCAAACTTTCTGTATCCATTTCTTTTTAAGAAACCAACTTCGGGATTAAAAGCATGCGCAACTTCAGTATAAAAATTTTCAAGCATCCATTCTTCAGAGTTATGCATCATTCCAACTCGGAATGCATGTTGATCTCCAGAAATATTTGGAGATATAGTTTTTCCTGCATAAGCGGAAAGTTGAGTATTCAAACCAATTCCTAATTTTCCATCAACAGCAATTAATCGGTTAAAATTATCTTCTTCAGAATTTCCAGTTGCTTGTCGATTGACTGCAAGAAATCCAATATTAGATCTGTTTGGTAAATTCTCACTAACTCTAATAACAGAAAAGTTATTATCTGAAATTGATTCACCAACAGAACTAGTTTGCATATTCAATAGTCCAAAATTTGTAGTACCAATTTTTCCGGTGAGGCGACCTCCACCAAGAATTGGAACTGCAGTCCCGGATGAAGCAATACCGATTCTACGACTAAAGAAAAATTCAACTTCGCCAGGACTTCCGACATCGAAAAACCCTGCATTTTCAAGAAAAAATGGACGTTTTTCAGGAAAAAATAAATCGAATCGATCGAGATTAACCTGCTGTTCATCTACTTCAACTTGAGCAAAATCGGTATTGTAAGTTGCGTCAAGTGTAATACTTGGAGTGATACTATATTTTAAATCGATTCCACCATCAGCATTATTTTTTTTAGATGATTGAGAAATTGTAGATTGACTTTTTCCCAAAGCATATGGAATTAGTTTTAAATTTTGAGGAGTTTTTATTTCGAGACCGTGAAGTGTCCCTGCAAGTGAAACGCGATTTAAATTAAATTGTCGAGGAAGTTTTGACCAATATGAAATTTCTTTATGTCGACGAATATTTCTTTGAAAATTTAATCCCCATTCTTGATTTTTTCCGGAAGTGTAACGAAGTGTTTTAAATGGAATTGCAAATTCAGCACTCCAACCGTAATTACCAATAGAAGTTTTAACAATCCATGAAGCGTCCCAATTTAAATTAAATCCTCCGGTTGATCCACTTCTTCTTGCTACCGCGCTGATTTCACCTTCGTTAGTAACTTGTGCATCGTATTCCAATCCAACAGGATTTGTCCCAAAAATAAATCCATTTTGTTTATCGTTAAAAGTATCGAGTATAATTTGGAACGCATCAGTTTCATCGAGAATACCATCACGTTTTTTTTCGGAAGCAATAATTTTTTCCGGCTCACGATCAAAACAAATTACACCAACATATAAAGTGTCTTCAGTATAAAGTAATCGGACTTCTGTATTTTCAGATGAAGAAGTTCCTTCATTCGGTGTGGTTTGCCAAAATTGATTTAAAACTTTTGAATTAAAATAAGCGGGATCATCAAAAACCAATCCATCAAGTTTTGGAGTTAAAATTTCTTTTGAAATTAATACAGACGGAGGAGTTGGATTATTTTTATCTGACTCTTGAAAGCTAAATGAAAAAAGAGACTGTGCAGATATTATTATTAAAAGAAGAATTTGTATTCGAAAATGTTTCATATTTTAAAAAAGATTGATTGTGAAAAAGGAATTCTAAGTTGAATGGACTTCTTGTTCCATTAGTGATACAAAGTTAGCAAAAAGATAATCACTATCATGAGGTCCGGGAGATGCTTCGGGATGGTATTGCACGCAAAAAATTGGTAATTCTTTATGTTGAAATCCTTCAACAGTTTTGTCGTTTAAGTTAATATGTGTTAGTTCAATTTTTGATTTGTCCATCGATTCCCAATCAACTGCGAAGCCATGATTTTGAGAAGTAATTTCAATTTTACTTGTAATTAAATTTTTAACTGGATGATTTGCCCCTCTGTGACCAAATTTTAATTTATAAGTTTCCCCACCCAAAGCCAAAGCAAGTAATTGATGGCCGAGACAAATTCCGAAAATAGGTTTTTTGCCGATTAGTTTTTTAATATTTAAAATTGCGTACTTCACAGCTTCAGGATCGCCCGGACCATTTGAAAGAAAAATTCCATCGGGATTCAAATTTAAAACTTCTTCTGCGGTGAATGATGCAGGAACTACAGTTAAATCACAACCATAACTTGTAAGGCGCCGAAGTATATTTTGTTTCACTCCATAATCGTAAACGACAACTTTAAATTTCTCACCATTATTTTTATTTAGTTTTAAAGGAAGTGCAAAAATAATTTTATCAACTTCATCCCATTTATAAGGTTTTAGGCAAGTTACAACTTTTGCTAAATCACTACCAGACATCGAAGAAGAAGATGATTTTACTTTTTCAATTAATTTATTATCGTCAAGTTCGATTGTAGATAAAATCCCTCGCATTGCACCCTGCGTGCGAATCATTTTTGTAAGCATTCGTGTATCAATTCCTTGAATGGCAATAATATTATTTTTTTTCAACCATTCACCTAAACTCGAATTGGCGCGCCAGTTACTATAAAAATCAAAATATTCGCGAACAATAAAACCTGAAACTTGTGGTTTAACAGATTCAACATCATCCAAGTTGACACCATAATTTCCAATTAGAGGGTAAGTCATAGTTACAATTTGCCCAGCGTAAGAAGGATCTGTTAAAATTTCTTGATAGCCTGTAATGCTTGTATTAAAAACAACTTCCCCAAAAATCTCACCCTCAGAACCAAAACCTGTTCCAGTAAAAACTGTTCCGTTCTCAAGAGCGAGTTTTACAACCATATTAAAAGTGAAAATAGTAAGTATTAACGGTACTTACAAAAATTTATCGGAGATTAAATTCAAAAAGCTATTCTAAAACTTGAACTCACTAAATAAATAATTATATTATCTAAATGATCTATTATAAATGCGAAAATACCCAATAAAAATAATTGCAATTTTTATTATAGTTGTATTATTCGCAACACAGCCCGAAAAGTCAAATCCAAAAAGTGATCCTTCTGATAATATTATTAATTCAACATTAATAATTACAGACACAGTAAAATCACTTTTACGAGCATCCTGTTTTGATTGCCATTCAAATGAAACAAAATGGGTTTGGTACACATATGTTCCTATTGCTTCCCATTTTACAATAGGACATGTTAATGAAGCAAGGAAACATTTAAATTTTTCTAAATGGAAAACTTATAAAGCAGGAAGAAAATTAAATAAACTTGCTGAGATTAAAGAATTTGTAAGCAATCATGAGATGCCATTAAAAAGTTATTTGTGGTTACACCCCGAAGCAGATCTTACCGAAGAACAAAGAAAAATTATTACAGATTGGGCAATTGAAGAAGTAGATAGTATGAGTTCGTTAATAAAATAATTTTTCTAAATTATTTCACCATTAATTAAATCTTCAAAAGATTCTCTATTCCGAATTATTTTAAAATTATTTCCATCAACTAAAACTTCTGCAGCACGTCTTCTTGAATTATAATTTGAGCTCATTACAAACCCGTAAGCACCAACTGACATTATAGCCAATAAATCTTTTTGTGAACAGATTGGAAGAGAATAATTTTTTCGTATAAAATCTGACGACTCACAAACAGGACCAACTAAATCGACTGTTACTTTATTTTTATCACTTTGCTTAAGATGTTTAATTTCATGTTGAGCATTGTACAATGTCGGACGAATAAAATCATTCATTGCTGAATCAACAATTACGAAATCTTTTTTATTATTCGACTTTGTATACAAAACTTTTGTAAGTAGAACTCCTGAATTCGCGGTAAGAAATCTTCCCGGTTCAAAAATTATTTTTCCGGAAAATTGTTGAAGCAAAGGAAGTAGTTCTTTTGCAAAAATGGAAATATCAATATTTTTTTCTTCATCATAATCAATTCCAAATCCACCGCCAATATCACAATGGTCAATTGAAATACCGATTTTAGATAATTCATTTATAAAAGAAAATAATTTTTTTATAGCATCAACATACGGAAGCGGAGAAGTTATTTGCGAACCAATGTGCATATCAACTCCCACTACTTTAAGGTTGGAAAGGGAGGTTGCAAATTGAAAAGCTTTTTGCCCTTCGTTAATATCGATTCCAAATTTATTTTCTGCAAGTCCTGTTGAAATATATGGATGAGTTTTTGCGTCAACATCAGGATTTAAACGAATAGCAATTGGTGCAACCAACTGCATTTCATTTGCAATTCGGTTAATAGTTTCAAGTTCCTGAAACGATTCGACTTTCAACATCATAACATTGTTTTCCAAAGCGTATTTAATTTCTTCTTCTGTCTTGCCGACACCAGTAAAAATTATTTTCGAAGAGTTAACTCCGGATTTAAGTGCTCTGAATAATTCTCCTCTCGAGTTACAATCGATTCCTGCACCGGTATCTGAAAATAATTTTATAACTGAAATATTTGAATTTGCCTTTACAGAATAGCAGACCATTTTATTTAATGGCGAAAATGCATTTTCAAATTCTCTGTAACTTTCAAGCATTCCCATTTTACTATAAACGTAAGTTGGCGTGCCAATTTTATTTGCTATTGCTGAAAGATTTACTCCTTCGCAAAAAAGTTCGTTGTTTTGGTAATTAAATGTGTTGTTCAATTCTGTTGTGCTTTCTGTGCTAAATCGTTTGCAAGTTCATTCCACTTATCTCCGGAATGTCCTTCAACTTTGTGAAATGAAATATTTTTTTCCGAAATAAGTTTTAATAGTTCTACCCATAAATCTTTATTTACTATTTTTTCTTTTTTTGCATTTATCCAACCATTCTTCTGCCACTTTAAATACCATTTATCATTCATGCAGTTAATTAAATATGCACTATCCGAAAAAACTTTAATAGAATGTTTTTCATCCTTCAATCGTTTTAATCCTTCAATACAAGAAGTCAATTCCATTTTTTGGTTTGAAGTATTTTTTCCATTTCCTGAAAATTTTTTTACAGATCCATTATTTATTATAACTGCTCCCCATCCCCCTTTATTTTTTGAAAACTGATTTCCGGAACATGCGCCGTCGCAGTATAATAGTGTTGTAGAATGTGAAGTCATTTAAAATTTATTTTTGGAAATAATTTAAAATTGCATCTGCTAATTTTGCTCCACTAAATCTGAAAGTATCAATAGCAGGCAAGCCAGTTTCTTTTTCAATTTTAAAAGCTGATTCCATACTTTGCTCATCGGTCATTCCAATAGAATTAATTCCAACGCAAACAACTTTCGTTTTTTTAAAAATCCCAACAATTTCTTCATGTAACTTTATAACACGATTCATATCGGGGAGTGGAATATTATAATCATCTTTCGTTCTTTTCGGTTGATGGCAAAGAATAAATGCATCTGGCATTGTTCCGTGAATTAAACCAAGCGTAACCCCTGAATATCCCTGATGAGTAAGTGAACCTTGTCCTTCTACAAAAATATAATCATGCCCTTCATTATTTGATTTATCAATTTCCTTTTCAATACAACCTGCAATGTAATCGCTTATAATAGAGTCAACTGCAATTCCTTTTCCGGAAATCATAATTCCCGTTTGACCAGTTCCAACGAAATCAGAATTCAATCCTCTTTTAAGAAACTCATTATGAATTTGTAAAGTTGTAGTCATCTTTCCAATATTACAATCCATTCCAACAGTAAGAATTGTTTTCGCTTTTCTAGTTTTCCAATTTCCTTGAGAAACAACTTCGTATTCTTCCGGAATTTTTCTCCAATCGGTAATTGTAACATTATTTGATTTTGCTAAACTTGCGAATTCAGAATCATCTCCTAGAAAAGTATGAAGTCCACTTAAAATGTAAATTTTATTTTTGAGCGCAGTTATAATTGTTGCTCTCCACGAATCTGGCAATCTTCCACCAACCGGCGCGATGCCAATTAATAATGCAGTCGGATTAAATTTCAACGCTTCTTCAATTGTAGAAACAATTGGAATACTTCCACCATAACCTAAAATATCGTGTGAAGTTTTTCCAGCCACTGTACTATCAATTACAGCAAGTACATTTTTTGTTAAAAATGCAATTGCACCATTTGCAGTTTTAGATTTTAAAGGACTAAATGCTCCTTCGGCAAGAATTATTATTTTATGAGTTGTCATAATTATTTACGTGGATGATATTTTTGATGTTCAGCAATTAAATGTTCTCTGTCGATGTGTGTATAAATTTGCGTTGTATTAATGTCGCTATGCCCGAGCATTTCTTGCACAGCTCTCAAATCGGCACCACCTTCTAATAAATGTGTTGCAAACGAATGCCGAAATGTATGTGGATGAATTTGTTTTGAAATCCCAGCTTTTGCAGAATAAAATTGGACAATATTCCAAACAGACATTCGCGATAATGAACTTCCTCGCTGATTAAGAAAAAGAAATAAATTCGCTTTTTTCTTTTTTAGAATATTTGAACGAGTTTTAATTTTATACTCTTCAATTGATTTTAGAGCTGGTATTCCAATTGGAATCAAACGCTCTTTCGAACCTTTTCCCATTACACGAATTAATTGTTCCTCTTTATCAATATCATTTAAACAGATTCCAACTAATTCCGAAACTCGAATTCCTGTTGCATACAATGTTTCCAAAATTGCAATATCTCGAATCCAAATATTATTTTTTTGCGGACCATGTAATTTTGGTGCATTAAGAATTTTTTCAATTTCAATTACTGAAAGCACATCCGGAATTTGAAATCCAAGCCGTGGCGTAACAATAGCTTCGGTCGGATTGTGACTAATAAGTTGTTCGCTATGAATAAATTTATACAATCCCTTTATTGCAGAAATTGAGCGGGCAATACTTTTTGCAGCAAGTCCAGATCTTTTTAAATGAGTAATAAATTCCGAAATTGTACTTTCTTTTGCACCACTTAACTGCGAAATATGTTTGAATTCAAGGTAATGGCAATACTTTTCAATATCTCTTTTATAACTGTCAACTGAGTTCACCGCAAGATTTTTTTCCAGTTCAAGAAAATGAATATATTGTTCAACTTGTTTCAAATACATAAATTAAATATCCAGAGAAATAAATCGAGTTGCAATAGAACACTTTGTTTCAACAGTAGTTTATTAATAAATTTTAAAGTATGAATTTTATAGAAGCACTTATTCTCGGGATAATTCAAGGATTAACAGAATTTATTCCAATCAGCAGTACTGCACATTTAACATTTGCCGGAAAATATTTGAATTTAATAAAAAATAATAAACCAGAAGAGTGGACTGCATTAATCGCTGTAATTCAACTCGGAACTTTAATTGCCGTGTTAATTTATTTTTGGAAAGAGTTATTTGAAATAGTAAAAAGTTTTTTTAAAGAGGGCTTTTTCTTTTTGAAAAAATCTTCAACTGGTTCACAAAATGCAAAACTTGGATGGTATATAATAATTGGAACTATCCCGGTTGTAATAATTGGATTAGCATTTAAAAAATTTATTGAAGGGGGATTTACAAAAGATTTAACAGTAATTGGAATTAGCTTAGTTGTGCTTGCAATAATTTTATTTTTCGGAGAAAAATTTGGGAAGAAAAATAAATCAATTGAAAATGTAAACTGGAAAGATGCTTTAATAATTGGTACTGCACAAACAATCGCGCTAATTCCCGGCTCATCAAGATCCGGCACAACAATTACCGCAGCACTTTTTTGCGGATTAAAACGAGAGGATGCTGCAAAATTCTCATTTCTGCTCAGCATTCCGGCAATAACTGCAAGTGGTTTGCTGGAATTAATTGAGTTGCAACAATTCATTTCGACACTTGGTATAACTTCAATTTTAGTAGCAGTTATTTCATCGGCAATTGTTGGTTATCTTTCGATAGAATTTTTACTAAAGTATTTACGCAACCACACAACCTATATTTTTATTATTTACAGAATTACTGCAGGGTTATTTATTTTAAGCACAACTTTATAAAAAAGAAGAATGAATATTATTACTGAATTATTTGAAAAACTCACAAACATAAAAGAGCTTGTAATTTGGGCTGGATATTCCGGAATTACATTAATGGTATTTGCAGAAACAGGATTACTGATTGGGTTTTTTCTTCCGGGAGATTCTTTATTATTCACCGCCGGTCTTTTCGCTTCGCAGGGAATGTTTAATATTTATATATTAAATCTACTTTTAATTCCTGCGGCAATTATAGGGGATGCAGTTGGATATTACATCGGGAAAAAAAGTGGCGAAGCTTTATATGCTCGCGAAGATTCACGATTCTTCAAAAAAAAATATCTTCTTCAAACAAAAGAATTTTATGAAAAATACGGAGGCATTACAATTGTACTTGCCCGCTTTATGCCATTTGCTAGAACTTTTGCTCCCGTTGTTGCTGGGATTGGAATGATGAAATATAAAAATTTTGCATTTTATAATTTTACAGGTGGAATTTTATGGGTAACAAGTATGACCTGGCTCGGTTATCTTCTCGGCGCAACCGTTCCCGCAGTTGCAAAAAATCTTGAGTTAACAATAATCTTAATTATTTTTATTTCTATATTACCTGGGATTATTAAATATTTACAAGTTCGCAAAAAATAAAAGGAAATATTATGGCAACCTTAGCACCATCAATAGTAAAAGAATCTAACGCTGACTCTTTAGAAAAAATTGTATACAACAGCGTTAAGACAATTCCGACGAGAGAAAAAAATGATCAATTCCGTTTGGGATATTCTGTTTGGTTATTTCTTTCCGAAAAAAAGGGAACATTAAAACAGGCAATTATAAACTCCGGAGTTCGTGCGCTTATCCCGGAAAGTGATATTGTTAAAATAATTATTAACGAACTTAAAATCTCCGGAATAGAAATATCTTAAAATGAACTTTGCAGAAGTTACATTTCAAAATTTTGGATTAACATTCATTCCAATATTTGTAGCAATTGATGTATTGGGAATACTTCCACTATTTATAGGAATGACACGAGAGTTAGATTCAACGCGTAAAAAAAAGTTAATAAGAGATGCAACTTTTACCGCAGGAGCGTTGGCATTAATTTTTACAATAACTGGGAAATTCATTTTCCAATTTCTGGGAATTACAGAAAATGATTTTCGAATTGGAGGAGGAATTATTTTATTAGTTCTTTCGATCACCGATTTATTATTCAGTTCAGACACACAACGCACACCAGTAAAAGAATTGGGAATTGTCCCGATAGGAATTCCGTTAATTATGGGACCGGCTGCGTTAACATCCGTTATGATAGTTACAGATCAGTTTGGATATTTTCTAACAATTTTATCTTTAACACTAAACTTAATTATTGTATTAGTAGTTTTACGCAATTCAGATTTATTATTAAAATATTTAGGTAATGGTGGTTCAAGAGCCGTTGCTAAAATCGCATCGTTATTTATGACGGCGATTGCTGTAATGATGATACGAGTGGGGATAATGAATATTTTAAAATAAATTAATTTATTCTTTTGATAAAATTAATTTTAATCGGTGGGTTCAGTCGTTGTTCAGTTCTTTTTTCTTTGTGAATTAATTTTACAACTTCCATTCCTTCAATAACTTTTCCGAAAGCAGCAAATCCGGTTCCATCGCCGTGTCTTTTTCCGCCAAAATCCAGCGAAGGCTGATCTTGAACACAAATAAAAAATTCCGAACTCGCAGTTCCGGGTTCATCACGTGCCATTGAAATTGTTCCTGATAAATGTTTCAATCCAGTTATGTTTGTAGTTTCGTGTATTATCGGTGGAAACATTTGCGCTGTATCTTCAATCCCACCTTGAATTACATTAATTTTTGTATTGCTAAATGGCTGATTATCCGGAGTAGCAGTTACAGTGCGGTAGAAAGTAGAATTATTAAACTTTTGTGCATCAATATATTTATAAAAATTTTTTACAGTAACCGGTGCGAGATCGGGAAATAGTTGAACAATAATTTTTCCGTGAGTTGTATCGATTTCAACTAAATCTTTTTTCTCCACGCAATCGAAAGGGGAAAGGATTAATGATATTATTAAAATAATTATTTTCATAATGTTAAAATATTTCTTCTATAATAGAAAAATTTAATGTAAACTTGAAGTCAAATGGAGTCTAAATTATGAAAAAAATATTACTTTTAATTTTTGTTACACAGTTTATGGTTGGTCAAACTATAAATTCACCAAACAATAAGCAGGTATTATCATTTTCGTTGTCCGATGAAGGTACGCCGACATACGACCTAAAATTTGCGAAGACAAGTGTAATACTCCCAAGCAAAATGGGATTCAAACTAAAAGATCAACCTTCATTTGAAAAAGGATTTACAATTGTAAAAGTTGAATCATCAAAAGTTAATGAAACTTGGAAACCAGTTTTAGGGGAAGTAAGTGAAATCCGAAATAATTATTCCGAGCTCAAAATATATTTAAGCGAGAAAAAAGAAAAAGAAAGAAAAATTATTTTAACATTCCGCTTATTTGATGAAGGTGTTGGTTTCAGATACGAATTTCCAGAACAGGATAATTTAAAACATTTTGTTGTGTCGGATGAACTCACAGAATTCAATTTAACCGGCGACCACAAAGCATATTATATTCCCGGAGATTTTGATACAAACGAATATTCTCACACCACTTCAAACTTAAGTGAAGTTAATGCGTTGGTTGGAAGAAGAACGGGAGAAATATTTCCAAATTGGAATTTGGCAGAAAATATTGTTCAAACACCGGTAATGATGAAAACTAAAAATGGTTTGTATGTAAATATTTTTGAAGCAGCGTTAATAAATTACCCGGCACTAAACTTAGAAATCAACAAAAAGAATTTTTCCACAAAAGCTATACTCGTCCCCGATGCAGAAGGGAACAAAGCATATTTACAAACTCCAGCAAAAACTCCGTGGCGCACAATTTTAGTTAGCGACGATGCGAGAGAACTTTTATCATCCAAAATGATTTTGAATTTAAATGAGCCATCGAAAATTGAAAACACAAGCTGGATTAAACCGATGAAATATATTGGTATATGGTGGGGAATGCATGTTGGCACAATGAGTTGGAATTATTCCGATGTTGGAAATGTTTTGCTAAAAACTACAGATTGGAAATCGTTAAAACCAAATGGAAAACATGGTGCAACTACAGAAAACACAAAACGCTATATTGATTTTGCCGCGAAACATGGATTTGATGGCGTGCTTGTTGAAGGTTGGAATGTTGGTTGGGAAGATTGGTTTGGAAAATGGAAGGAAGATGTTTTTGATTTTGTAACTCCGTATCCAGATTTTGATGTTAAAGAATTACAAAAATATGCAAAAGAAAAAGGTGTAGAAATAATTATGCATCACGAAACTTCCGCATCGGTTTCAAATTACGAACGAAGAATTGATGCTGCATTTAAATTTATGAATGAGAATGGATACAACGCAGTTAAAACCGGATATGTTGGAAGAATAATCCCACGCGGCGAATATCACGATGGGCAGTGGATGGTGAATCACTATGTTCGTGTTGCAGAAAAAGCTGCCGAACATAAAATTATGATTAATCCGCATGAGCCTGTTCGTCCAACAGGATTACATCGCACATATCCAAATTGGTTAGCAAACGAAGCTGCGCGTGGAAATGAATTTAATGCGTGGAGCGAAGGAAATCCGCCGGAACATGAAACGATTTTACCATTTACAAGATTCCTTGGTGGACCAATGGATTACACTCCCGGAATTTTTGAAATTAAAATGGATTTTTATGAAAAGGGAAGAACCAATCAAGTTCACACAACACTTGCAAAACAACTTGCGCTTTATGTAACAATTTATTCGCCGTTTCAAATGGCTGCAGATTTACCAGAAAATTACAATCGATATTTAGATGCGTTTCAATTTATTAAAGATGTGCCGGTTGATTGGGATGACACAAAAATTTTAGAAGCTGAGCCTGGAGATTTTATTACAATCGCACGAAAAGGAAAAAATAGTGAGAATTGGTTTTTAGGTTCAATCACAGATGAAAATAAAAGGGAAACAACAATCGCGCTAAATTTTTTAGATGTCGATAAAAAATATAAAGCTACAATTTATAAAGATGGTGCGGATGCAGATTGGGAGAAAAATCCAAAATCATATTTGATTGAAGAAAAAACTGTTTCTAGTAAAGATAAATTAAAACTTAAACTTGCACCTGGTGGTGGAGTTGCAATTAGCTTTATTGTAAATTAAAACCAGATATAAAGCTGAAATAAATATATACCTATATTTGCAGCTAACGATTTAAGTTTGTTTCTTAAATTGTCGTTTGTTGTATTTGTAATTACTGATCTCATTCGGGGTCCATTATTTTATTTCTGTCTGTAAGTTTGTTTACGGTCGTTCATAAGATGAGGCATAACGGTTTGCAGCTACAAGAAGTTGGCGATTTCGAAGACGAAAACATTTTGCCACCACTGAACTTGATACGAAGCACAAAGATTCATTTAACCACTGAACCGCCACTTTTGCCAAACCGCTGTTACAAGCTGGCCTTATGTCCTCCGTATTTATGAAACACCAACTCAAATTATTCTTTCTAAAATTCAATAATTAAACCTAATGTTGGTACAATACTTACGTCCTTATTTGGCAATATTAGAGGTATTGCATTAGAACCATCTTGCTGAATATCCTTTCCATCTGTTGTTTGAAACCCTTTATTGTCGGCAGTTCTTTTAAAAGTATAATCAGGATTACTTTGATTTTTAAAGCCAATTACATTCTGAACATCAAGATAAATGTCAAGGGTTGTTTCCCTGAAATTTATTTTTTTATCAAGTCTTAAATCTAATTGATTAAATGCAATAAGTCTTTGGCTATTTAGTTTTGAATTGTCAAGTGTGCCTTGTCCAAGAAGCAAATACGTTTGTTGAGAAACGGTCATATCATAAGGAGTGTATGGTGAACCACCTGCAAGTCTATACTTTAAGCCGAGTTCCCAACCTTTTTTAAACTTACGTCCTAGTGTTGCCGAAATTAAATGTTGATTGTCCCATGATGAAGGAATTAAAACTCCGTTGTCTCCTGAAAATTTACTTCTTACGAAAGTGTAACTAAATACATAAAAAATATTTTCGACTAACTTTTGTTGAACAAAAATTTCAAAACCATACGTATTTCCTTTACCGGTGCTTTTAATTTTTTCGCTACCTATGGAACCAAAACTTGCGCCTTGATTTGCTAAAGAAACGCCTGTTGATGTTGACACAGGATAAGAGTTATACTCTTTATAAAATCCTTCAACGGTAACTATAAATGCTTCAGTTGGTAAAAACTGTGTACCTAAAACATAATGAGTTGACTGAATATATTTCATTGACTTATTTACCAAATCACCGTTAGCATCTTTATAACCAAGTGTAGTATAGGTTGGGATTTTATAATACGTTCCGATCGAAGCTGTCAAGTCGAATTCTTGAGTGACATGATAAGCCAATGAAAGACGAGGCGATAAAGTTTTTAAAGGGTTATTTCCATCTTTCATAAAATTATTCATGTCTGTTCTAAAACCAAATGAAACCAATAGTTTTTCATCAAAAATATTTTTTGCAATCTGTCCGAACAATCCATATTTAAAAAAATCAATATCACTTTTGAATTTTACAAATTGTGAAGGGATAGTTTCATTCCCCAAACTATCATAAATGCTGTTAGCTACTTTACTATACAAATCAGTATTGTATTTTACATATTGAGCCATTGTCCCAAAAGTTATTTTCCAATTGTTTACATACTTATTGTAATCAAACTTGAGTTTATTTTCAATTTCCTGTGATTCAAGTTTGAAAGTTCTTTTTGATTCGATTTGATTTTCATCTTCAAACTTATCCAATCTGTTTTCAAACATATTTCGGCTTGCAATAAAATTCAAAAATCCCTTTTCGATTTTTCGGTTAAGAATAAATCCTGTTGTGTAATTCCATTGATTTATATAAGGCAATGAGCGGGTTATGAAAATGTTTTCAGGTGTGCTGTTTTCAGTTTGTGCAAATTTGAATCTATCTATTGCACCTAATCCAATTGCAGAAAAAGATGTTTTATCATTAAACTTATGCGTGACATTATATTGAAAATCATAAAAATTTGGTCTGATAGGTAAATCAATTGCTTTAAAAAGTAAATCTAAATATGATTTTCTGACTGATAATAAAAAGGTTGTTTTAGATTTTATCGGACCTTCCAATGTTGCTACTGCTTCAGTTAAGCTTACGCGAACATTTCCCGAAAGTCTTTCTCTGTTGCCATCACGTTGTTTAATTACAAACGTTGAAGCCAAAGCATTATCATACCTTGCATCAAAGGCAGACGAAGACAATTTTAAATCTTCAATAAAAGAAACGTTAAGTATTCCTTGCGCACCTCCCGAACTACCTTGGGTTTGAAAATGGTTTAATACAGGAATTTCGATGCCATCTAAATAATATACATTTTCATTTGGTGCACCACCTCTGATAATAATATCATTTCTTGATGCACCACCACTGCTGCTACCCACACCGGGAAGTGTTTGAATAACTCTTGAAACGTCAAAACTACCTCCGGGATTTGCTTTAATTTCTTCGGTAGTAAGTTGCTGAACTGATAAAGGCGTAACTAAATCCGTTGCCACGGCTGACTTCCCTTTGTCGAAAGTTATAGTTAATTCTTCTAAAATTATTGCACTTTGTTCCAGTTCAAAGTTTACAACTTGAGCATTACCAGTTGTAACAACAATATTGAATTTTAACTGGGTTTGATATCCAAGGTAAGATACTTTTAAGTTGCAATTACCTATTGGAACTTTAAGTTTGTAGTTTCCATCTATATCTGTTACTGTGCCGTTTGTTGTTTGTTCAACTACGACCACAGCACCTATTATTATTTCTTCGGTGTTCTTATCTCTTACATTGCCCATAACTACACCAGTAGTTTGTGTGAATGCAGTTTCTAAACTAAATAGGAAATAAATGAGAATTATTATAATTTGCTTTTGCATAAAAATATATTTTTTCATGTGTTAGAAATTTTTAAGTAATGATTTTTTGAAAACCTCAAGTACTCTTTTTCTTGCGAAGGTATGTTTAACTATTGGCGGCAAATAATCCGAAGTGAAATTATTAATCCATTTTTTAATATAAAGCATGTCAGTGTCAAATTTTTTTGTTTGTTCGGTTGGATTAAAAATCCGGAAATAAGGTGCGGCATCACATCCACAACCTGCTGTCCGCTGCCAGTTGCCGTTGTTGGATGAAAGCTCATAATCCAAAAGCTTTTCAGCAAAATAGGCTTCACCCCATCGCCAGTCAATCAACAAATGTTTGGTTAGGAAACTTGCAACAATCATCCGAACACGGTTGTGCATAAAACCAGTTTCATTCAATTCACGCATACCTGCATCCACAATCGGATAACCTGTTTCTCCATCGCACCATTTTTTAAATTCAGTTTCATTATTTCTCCATTCAATATTTTCATATTTCTTTTTGAAACTTCCATTTTCCACATAAGCAAAATGGAAAAGTATCATCATAAAAAAATCTCTCCAGATTAATTCATTCAACCATTGTTCGTTTAATTCAACAGCCAAAGTGGTAAGTTCTCTGATGCTTACTGTTCCAAAACGCAAGTGAATGCTCAACTTACTTGTTCCATTTGCGGCAGGAAGATTTCTGGTAAGATGGTAATTACTGATTATATTTTTGTTGATTTCAGCAGCAGGAATTTCGTAATCTGATTTCTCAAATCCCAATTCGCTGAGTGAAGGAAAATGAAATGATCTTGTTTTAAATAAATTAGAGAATAATTTTTTTGATGGAAAAGATTTCACCGTTTCGTCAGTCAATTTTTGCTTCCATATTTTTGAATAAGGAGTGAATATAGTGTATGGAGTCCCATCTGATTTCATCACTTCTCCCTTTTCAAAAATTACCTGATCTTTAAATGAATGAAAAGAAATATTTTTCATTTTTAACCACTCATTAATTTTTAAATCTCTATCAATTGCATAAGGTTCGTAATCATGATTTGTAAAAACATTTTTTACTGTAAATGATTTACAAATAGTTTTAAAGGCATTCAATGGTTCATCATATAAAACTAATAATGATGAGCTCTGATTTTGTAATTCAGTGGTTAATTTTTTTATTGTTTGATGAATGAAAGAAACCCGTTTGTCTTTTTTGTTGGAAAGTCTATTCAAAATAATTTTATCAAAAATAAAAACCGGCAACACTTCATTTGAATTCTTCAAAGCTTGATAAAGCCCATGATTGTCGTGCAAACGCAAATCTCTGCGAAACCAAAATACCGTAACAGGTTTTAAATTTTTCAAATCTGAGTAGTGATTTTCAATTTTAATAAATCAAAACCTTTTTCTTTTAATCGCGATAGAATTTGTTGGGAGATGGTATCATTCATCTTTGGAGTTCTTGATAGAATCCACAAATATTTTTTATTTGGATGGCTCACTACCTTTTTTGCTTAAAGTATATTCCGCTGTTATGGAGTTGCAGCCTTTCTGAAACCGCTGCGTGTAAGAAGCAACCTCACGCCATTTCCCACAGTATTTTTTTAAGTCCATCAGATGATATTAGTAATATAGGTGTAAAGAGAAAACCCGCCAATAATCCAAAGTCACAAAGTATCTCTAAAATAATAACAAATACACCAAATTTCTTTAACTTAAATCTTTCAAATTCAGTTTTTATATGAGATGAAGTAAATTACGAAATTGAATATCTAATAAAAGATAAGCTTGAAATTAAAACGCAGGTAAGTAATAAATAATTCATAATTAAATTATCTTCATTGACGCTAAGGAAATGAAGATACATAAAACCAAGAAAATCAATGATGGCAAACGTTTAATGAAGGGATTTTTTATTTTAAAATGGAAATATTGAGCTGCTAACATAAATAATCCCATTAGAATTGAAGGGGTAGTAATTAACGCAGGATACCAAATTCCAACTATTAATAAATTGGCTAGTGAAATTTTAGAGGCACCTACAAAGGTTCGGGTTAAATCACTTAATCCGAATTCTTTAAATTGTTTGATGATTACATCGTATCGAAATATCCAAACATATGCAACTGATGCTGCTACGATAATTTGTGCTATAATTAGGTAATTAGCCATAATGTTTTTTACTTGTTAGTCACTTTTTGTTTTTTTATTGCTATGATGTTTGTCTGAATATACAACTGCTAAACGGAACCCTATGTAGCAAAGTATATTTATAAGTCCGGCAAAATATGGGATAAGTTCAGTCATTTTTTGAATTATTAATTAGTTTAAAATAAATACCAAATGCTAATATTGTAGGAACCCATATACCAATAAAAGCTGCATCTGCTTTTTCTCCCTGAAAATAAAGTATTTCAGAAAAGAATAGCGATAAAATAGCAGAAATAAATAGAAGTTTGTCTGTTGTTGTGAATTTTTTAAACATGTCTTTTTATTTTTTTAATTGTTCGGTGCAAAAATACAAATTTTTATCTGTATTGTTATTTTTTT
>SXGT01124208.1_pt1 | contig 28695 bp, 23 predicted proteins | sample 3176221 | NCBI WGS metagenome assembly SXGT01 (sample SAMN11356862, study PRJNA531348) | freshwater metagenome | isolation source: freshwater sample F1-120 | place: China: Fuxian Lake, Yuxi | collected 2017-12-25 | reverse complement strand
GTCATCACCGCGCGGCTCCAGTCGACGGTCGCGAAGGGTGCGGACATGGGACCTCCTATACGCGGACAGCTCAGGTGAGCAGCGTGACCATGAGGATGGCGCTGACCCGGGCGGTCTTCACGCCGTTGACCCCGGCCTTGTTCCGCCACGCGAGCTGGAGGCGGGCCTCCGGCATGAACTTGCTGTCCTGGGGGTAGTCGGCGCTCCGCGCCCCGCCGGTGGCGGCGGAGTCGATCCACGCGGAGGCGATGTAGAACGGCGCACCCGGGTCCTCGTGGTTGCGATCGAAGCCCGGGACGAAGGCCACGTTGAACTCGAAGTCGGCGGCGGCCGCCTCCGTCACGAGACCGAACACGGCCAACGAGGCGGCGCTCGGGAGTACGCCTCGGAAGCGTGGCACCTCCAGGTCGAGGACGGTGACGCCGGTCGGGGTACCGTTGGTGGAGACCTGCAGGTCCTTGACGAGCTCGATGAGCAGCACCTTGTGGACATTCGCCATGTTCAACTCCGGGGTTCGGGGGCGGCATGCCCCGCACCAGGAGAATAGCCGCGCTCCGTCCGCTCGACCCATCGCGAACGACACTATGATTTCCCCCGCGGAAACGCGCGCGGCGCTTCGGTGGCGCCGGCGGACAGCGCGAGCGACCGCAGCGCGTCCGCGGCTTCTCCGAGCTGGCGGGCGAGCTCGTGCCTGCGCGCCGGAGGGGCGCGGCCGACCGCCTCGGCGAGCGTCGAGGCCAGCGCACGCTCCACCACGTCGCGCACGAGCCGATCGGCGGCGGCCACCCGCGGCCGCCCGACGCCGGACGCGGACGCGCCGTAGTCGAGGCGCACGCGAAGCGCCAAGGCGTCCGCGCTCCACCCCGCGGCGACGCAACGGCGAGCGAGGTCAAGTCTCGCCCCGTCGCTGCGCAGGGCGAGCAGCTCGAGCTGATGACGGCAGCTCAGTCTCCGGGCGAGGCCGCCGAGCGCCCGGTGTTGGTCCGCGAGCCGAACCGCCACCGTGAGCTTCTCGGGCGCGATCGGGAAGCGGGGGTCCCGCAGCGCACGCCTGAGCTCGGGCGAACGCCGGGCCTGCGCGCGGAACACCGCGAGCGACCCGTCGAAGAGTCCGTCCAAGACGGCGGCTCCGACCCGCACCAGGAGCGGACAGCCGGCCCCCTCGGTCGAGGCGACGGCCTGCAGGCGTTCGAGCAGCGGACCGCTCCGATCGGGGGGGGGGGCGGGCGGACCATACATACAACCTCCAAAGGCCGGTTTCCCTACGATGCCAGGACCGCCCGCGGCGCGCAACGGCATTCGCCTTGGCGCCGCGCAGGGAGGGCCCGGTGCCGGCCCTCGGGCCGGCAGCCGCCCCCGATCGGATCGTCCGGCCTCAAGTTCCTGCGCCGGTGACCGATGACCTCGGACAGCCGGTCTCGGCAGGAGGATGTCACCGTGATTCCACGGGCTTATACTTCGCCGCGCGAGCGCACCGTCGCGGGGATGACCCGCGAGGAGGCGTGTCGGCGGTTCCAACCGAAGATCCTCCAGGTCGCCCGCAAGGTGTGGACGCACGTGCGGGACGACGCGGGCGTGGCGATCGAGGACCTCGTCAGCTTCGGCGTGCTCGGGCTCCTGGAGGCGTTCGACCGCTACCAGGACACCCACGGACTGGAGTTCTCGGCCTTCGCCGAGTACCGCATCCGGGGCGCGATGCTCGACGCGCTGCGCACGATGGACACCTTCACGCGGCGGCGGCGGGACACGGCCCGCAAGCTCAAGGCCGCGCAGGACAAGGTCCGCGTGGCCGGGGGCCACGAGCCGACGCCCGCCGAGGTCGCGGCCGCGATGGGCGCGAGCATGGAGGAGTACTGGATCGCGCTGGACGTGGCCACACCGGTCGCGCTGGTGCCGCTGGACGACGTGGTCGACGCCGACGGCTTCATCCGCGCGGCGATGTCCGGCGACGGCGAGAACGAAGCGCCGGCGCGCATCGCGGAGGAAGAGGTGCGCATCGCCCTGCGGCGCGCCATCCAGGCCCTCCCCGAGCGCGAACGCCAGGTCGTGTTGCTGTACTACGGCCGCGACATGAACCTGGCCGAGATCGGCGAAGTGTTCGGCGTGTCCCCATCGCGGATCTGCCAGGTGTTGTCGGTGTCGCGGGGCAAGCTCCGTGCGGCGCTCCTGGTGGCACTGCAGGCCGACGAAGCCCGGGCCGCCGGATGAGCCGCGACCTGTACGTCGCGTTGTCCGGCGCGCAGACTGCGTGGGACAACCTGTCGGGCATCGCGCAGAACCTCGCGAACAGCCGCACGCAGGGCTACCGCGAGGTGCGCACGAGCTTCGAGCTGGCCGGGCCCCCGGGCGGCGAACTCTACGCGACCGTGGGTGACGTGACGTACTCCGAAGCGAACGGGAGCCTGGAGGTGGACGGGGACCCGACCCACCTCGCGCTCCGGGGTGACGGCTTCTTCGCGCTGGAAGACGGCACCTTCACCCGCGACGGCAGCTTTCGCCTCGATGGCGAGGGGCGCCTGGTGACCGCCGGCGGAGTGGCGGTGCTCGGTGAGGGCGGCGCGATCCAGCTCGATCCCACCGAGACGATGACCGTCGGCCCGGACGGGGTCGTGCAGGGGAGCCTCTCCGGCGACCTCGGCGTCCTCGCGGTCGTGAGCTTGACCGCCCCCGAGCCGCTCGGTGGCAATCGTTGGGGCGGCACGCCGGGGCAACGCCCGGAAGGTTCGACGATCGTGCAGGGCGCCGTCGAAGGCAGCAACGTCGACGCCATGCGCGGGATGATCGAGATGATGGAGGCCTCGCGATTCTTCGAGGCCCAACAGAAAGCCATGCAGGTGAGCGACGAAGCTCGTGCTCGCCTCAACCGGATCGGAGGGAGCTGATGCGCGCGCTCTACACGGCGGCCAGCGGCATGACCGCCTACCAGACCAAGATCGACAACATCGCCAACAACCTCGCGAATGCCAACACCACCGGGTACAAGAAGGTGCGCGAGCACTTCGAGGACCTCGTGTACCAGAGCATGGGCGGGCGCGGCGGCGAAGAGGGGGCGTCGGCCACCAACCCGCTCCAGGTCGGGTCGGGCGTGCGCCTCGCGTCGTTGACGCGAGACACCCGCAACGGCGACGCCACCGCCACCGGCAACCCCTTCGACGTGATGATCAACGGTCCCGGGTTCTTCGTGGTGGAGTCGCCTTCGGGCGAGGAGCTGTACACCCGCGACGGCGCCTTCGTTCCGGACGCGGAGGGCAACCTCGTGACCGCCGCCGGCTACCGGGTGGCGCCCGGTCTGCAGGTGCCCGAAGGGACGCAGGAGCTGGTCATCGGCCCGGACGGCACGGTGACCGCCAAGGTGGACACCGGCTCGGGCATCGAGGACACCGTGCTCGGGCAGTTCGAGCTCGCGCGCTTCCCCAACCCGGGCGGCCTCAACGCCGAGGGCGGCAACTACTTCCGCGCGACCCTCGCCTCGGGCGAGGCCCAGCGCGGGGCCCCGGGCGAAGACGCGATGGGCTCGCTCCAGCAGGGCGCCCTCGAAGCGAGCAACGTCGACGTGGCCGAGGAGCTGGTCGGCATGATCACCGCGCAGCGGAGCTACGAGCTGTCGTCCAAGGTCATCCAGGCCGCCGACGAGATGATGTCCACCGCGGTCAACCTGAGGCGGTGATGGCCACCCCCGTGCTGCTCGTGCTCCTCTCGGCCGCTCCGGCGGCCACGCCGGAAGAGGCCCTGGTCGACGCGATCGCGGCTCGGGTGGGGGTGTCGGCCGCCGACGTCGCGGTGGCGGAGCTCGCGCTCCCGGCCGACGTCCCGGCCGACGCGGAGTTCACGGTGAACCTGCCGAGCTACGCCATCCGCGAAGGCCACCTGTCGGTGAGCCTGAGCACCGACCACGGCGTGTGGCGCTTGTACCCGGAGGTGCGCCTGTGGGTGCAGGTGCCGGTCGCGGCGGCGGACGTGGCGCGCGGCGAGCAAGTGGCGACGCGCACGGAGCGGGTGCGCCTCGGCGACCTCCGCGGCGGCACGCCCGTCGACCCCGCCGGGACTTGGCTCGCGACCACCACGCTGCACGCGGGGCAGCCGGTCACCACCGGCCGCGTCCGGGCCCGGCCCGACCTGCTGCAGGGGGCTACGGTCGACGTCTACGTGCAGCGCGGCGGACTCTCCGTGCGCGCGCCGGGTCAGCTCCTCGCCGACGGCGTGATCGGACAACCCGTCGCCGTCCTCAACCTCGCCACGCGCACGCAGCAGTTCGGCACGCTGCGGGCCGATGGCACCGTGCTCCTCGGAGGCTCCTGATGTACGTCCTCTACGCCCTCGCCTGCGCCGTCGGCCCCGCCGCCATGAACGCCGCTCCCGCCGCTCCACCGATGCCGGTCCCGCCGCCGGTGGTCGAGGAGCGCGCGGTCGGCTCGTTGTGGAGCGACGTCGGGAGCCGCGTGATGGTCGGCGACAACAACGCCCGCGCGGTCGGCGACCTCGTCACCATCAACATCGACGAGTCCATCGTCACGCAGCTCGGCGCCGACACGCAGACCGGGCGCGCCACCAACACCGAGTTCGCCATCACCTCGCTCCTGGGCTTGGAGACGTCGCTCACCAAGACCAACCCGAACATGGGCGGCAAGATCGGCATCGGCGGGGGCAGTGACTCGAGCCTGACCGGCTCGGGCGTGACCAGCCGCAACGGCACCATGCAGACCACCCTCACGAGCACGGTGATGCAGGTGCTCCCGAACGGGAACATCATCCTGCTCGGCCGCAAGCAGGTCGGGGTCAACAACGAGACGCAGTACGTCACGCTCCGCGCGGTCGCGCGCCCGCGCGACATCAACCTGGACAACACCATCCAGTCGTTCCGCCTCGCCGATGTGCAGGTCGAGGTGACCGGCGGCGGCGTGCTCGCCAACCAACAACACCAGGGCTGGCTCACCACGGTCACCAACGTGATCTCGCCCTTCTGATCACGTTACCGCGAGGCGATGCTGTTCTTCGCCTTCGCCTGCGCCACCAACGACCTCGACGACACCGCGCCGGGAAGCGCCGACACCGGTGACAGCGCCGACACCGCCGACCGTGCCGGTCCGGACGTGTACGACCTCGCCGCCGAGGTGTCGTCCGCCGAGATCGAGGCCACCATCCTGGACCTCGAAGCATTCGGCACCCGGTACACCCACACCGACGGTGACGACGGCGCGGCCGACTACCTGGAGGCCCGGCTCAGCGAGTACGGCCTGGCCGTCATCCGGCAGACCTTCGACGTCGACGGCACCCCCTGCGAGAACGTGGTGGCCGTGCAGGTCGGCAGCGTGGACCCCGACGAGACCTACGTCTTCTCGGCCCACTACGACAGCACCTCGAACCAGCCTACGACCGCGGCGCCGGGAGCCGACGACAACGCAAGCGGGGTGGCGGCGGTGCTGGAAGCCGCGCGGTTGTTGTCGGGGCGGCGGCTGCGGGCCACGGCGTGGTTCGTGCTCACCGCAGCCGAGGAGCAGGGCTCACTCGGCTCGTTGGCCCTCGCCGATGCGATGCTCGACGAGGGCGTCGACGCCCGGGGTGTCATCGCGCCGGACATGATCGGCTATTGGCCGCTCGGCGACGGCGACGCGATGGACATCCTGGGCGACGAAGCCAGCCAGCCGTTGGTCCTGTCGATGGCCGAGGTGGCCGACACGTTGGGCGTCGCGAACAAGACATGGATCGAGCACGACTACTGCTACGGCGACGACCACACCCACTTCCAAGACGCCGGCTTTCCGGCGATCTCCCCGATGGACTGTGTCGAGGCCCACAACCTGCCGCGGAGCGGCGAGGACACCCCCCACTACCATCGGACGAGCGACACGTTCGACACCTTGCACCTCGGCTTCACCACGAAGGTCGCCCAGGTGACGACGGTCACGTTCGCGACCTGGGTGGGGCTCGCCGAGTAGCGGCGCCGGCACCTTGACAACCGCCCCACAGCATCGCATCATCTGATGCATGCGCACCACCCTGAACCTCGACGACGATGTCCTCGGAGCGGCCCACGAGCTCGCGCGTCGCGAACACAAGACGGCGGGGCAGGTCATCTCCGAGCTGGTGCGGCGTGCGTTGCAGGCGCCCCCCACGGAGCCGGTGGGGGACGTGTCGGCGCTCGGGTTCCGTCCGTTCCCGCCTCGCGGCGCCTTGGTGACCAACGAGCAGGTGGATCGCCTCCGGGACGATGGCGAGTACTGATGCGCTCGCTGCTCGACGTGAACGTCCTCATCGCGGCGCTCGACGCAGCGCATGTGCACCACGAGCGGGTCAGCGCGTGGTTGCGATCGGAGGCGGAGCATGGTTGGGCGTCGACACCACTCACGCAGAACGGGTGCGTCCGCGTGATGTGCCAACCGGCGTACCCCAACCCCCTCCGCCCGGTGGACGTCGTCAGCCGTCTGCGCGAAGCAACGACGCACCCGAGCCACGAGTTCTGGCCCGACGACCTGTCCGTGCTCGACTCCAACCGAATCCGGCCGGAGCGCCTACTCGGGCCGCGTCAGGTCACCGATGTGTACCTCCTGGCCCTCGCGGTCACTCGGGGGGGACGCCTGGTCACCCTGGACAGCCGGATCCCACTCGAAGCCGCCGTGGGCGCAAAACCGACGCACCTGCTCGTCCTCTGACATGACGTGCGCTCGCACCGCGCCGCGTTGCGCGCCGGACTCGGATCCGACCGCGGATCGGTCGCGGCGCAACGCCCTCAGGGCGGCTCGGTCGCCGCGGGCTCGGTCGCCGCGGGCTCGGTCGCCGCGGGCTCGGTCGCCGCGGGCTCGGTCGCCGCGGGCTCGGCGGCGGGATCGGGCAACTCGAACACCGCCATCCGGAAGCGCGATGGCGCCGATTGTTCGGGGAGGTCGGCAGGCTGCGACGTCCACGGCACGAGGTCGCCGGAGATGGGGACGCCGAAGACCGGGTTGGCCGGGTCGCCCTTGGTCAGCTCCACGTGCTCGACCGGCACCACCTGGAGCTGCTCGGCCAGGCGGGTGACCGCCGCGTTGTAGAGCTGACTGCCCGCCTGCGGGTCGACGAGGAAGTACCCGCGCTCATGCACGATGAACCGGCGGTAGTTGCCCGTGCGGCCCCACTTCTGCACCGCGGCGGGCGTGAGGTCGGCCAGCTCGGCGGTGCTCGGGTGGTGGGACAACGCATCCAGGGCCCGGGGGACCGGCCCCGCCACCACGTCGGGCTGGGCCAGGAACCGCAGGCGCTCCCCGGCCTCCCCGCCGGTGCCCTTCGCCCGCAGAAACGGCGGGATCGCGCCCGGCGTGGCCCACGAGCGGTACACCTTCTGGCGGTGGACGATCTGGTAGTAGTAGAGCAGGTCCTGCTGCTGCTCCAACGGCAGCTCGACGATGCCGCTGAGCTCGGTATGGTCGAGCGATTCGTAGTAGTCGGGCACCTGGATCCGGTTGGCCTTGATCGGGGACCGGAACTCCCGTGAGTCGCCGCCGCCTTCGTTCACCGCACCGCGCCCCCACCGGTACATCGGCTGGAACAGCGTGGCCGCAACCACGATCGGCGCCAACCACGCCCGGTAGGGCAGGCGGGCCAACGCGAGCGCGACGAGCACGGTCGACGCGACCATCACGTACGCCGAGAGGCGGTACGGCGCGAACATTCGCGACATCCCGGGGATGAACTGGAACATCCACGTGTAGGGGAGCCGCACCACGTACCCACCGTCGAGCTGGTACACCGCCCGCGCGTCGCCCAGGCCGATGCGAAGGAAGGGGCCCAGCGACCCGAGGTAGAAGACCGTCCACACCGCGAGCCAGCCCCAGGCGCGCCGCCGGGCCAACGCGGGGAGCACGCCGAGCCCGAGCACGGTGAGCGGCAACGAGACCGGCAGGCGCGGGTCGACCGCGTAGGTGAGGCTCCAGCTCGAGCCGATGGTCCGGTTGATCGAGGCGAGCACGTTCTCGGCGTACGTCTCGGGGCGGAGCGGCGCGTGGCTGACCGTGTCGTAGCTGGGAAACGGAAGGAAGAAGCTCATCTCGGGTAGAAACGGCTTCTCGGCGTCCGCCGAGGTCTGCGCCGACCCGGGCTCGCGCATCGCGTAGGCCACGATGAACGGGCCGGCGGCGAGGAGCACCCCGAGCCCCAGGGCCACGACCGACCGGAACCACCACCCGAGGCGTAGGCGGTTGCGCTCTTCGACCGCAACCTTGATGAGCCAGATGACTGTGAACATCGCGGTGAACAGGCCGTAGAACCAGTACCATGCCCCGGCGAGGCCAAAGCAGGCCCCGGCGAGCAGGCCGCTCCCGAGCGTGCGCCGGCGGAGCGCGCGGTCCAAGAGCGCCGGGTACAAGAGGCACCACCACAGAACCGCCTGGCGCAGGCCGCACTCCTGCACCTCGAGCACCGTGAGCGGGTTGACCACCGCGATCGACGAGGCCGCGAACGCCGCCGCGATGCTCCCCGAGAAATACCGGCTCACCGCGTACCCGGCCACGCCGTTGAGCGTGAGGATGATCAGGACCTTCGCATTGTAGGAAGCCGGGAATCCGAGCATCACCTGCAACGGATACGACAGGCCGAGCACGTCGAGGATGTTGCCGGTCTCGGGGTAGCGACCGAGGCCGACGAACGCCAGCCAGGAGTCGACGGGCCCGAGGTCGGAGGCGACCAACCCCTCGAGCGAGTCGAAGTGCCACTGGTAACGCCACAACCAGCCGCCGAGCTCGCCACCGCCGAGCACGACGCCGTCGGTGTACTGGATCATCGGCCAGGTGATCGCCACCGCGCACCCGAACGCGAGCAGCACCGCGCCAACCAGGCCGAGCCCCTCGCGGACGGCGCGGGGGCTCACGGCCGCTCCAGGCGCCAGATGTGCTCGCCCGTCCCGGTCACGGTGGTCTCCGGGCCGAGCGCCACCCGCAACAGCGTGAGCGTGCTGGCGGCGCGCTCGCGGAGGTAGAAACGTTCGTGCATCACGACGTATCGCACGCCGAGACCCGGCAGCGCCCGGCCGGCGACCACGAGGTCGAGCTCGGGGAGCTCCGGAGGCAGGCGATCCAGGCGCGCGGCCTCGGCCACGCGCAGGGTGCGCGCGAGCCGGGAACGTTCGAGGATGGCTGGGCTGGGTTCATTCAGGGAGTAGGGGCTGGGCCGGCCGTGGCCGATCTGCCAGTAGTTGTAGATCGCGCGCTCGAGGTTGGGGAGGCCCATCGGCAGGTCCAGCACCGCGCCCGTTTCCGGGTCCTCGGCCATCAACGCCACGGAGTCCGGCATTTCAGTGGGCGATCTGGCGATCGGCCACGGGCCCGGAGAGCCGAGCAGCAGCTCGGCCCCGAGGAGCGCGCCCGCCGCGGCGAGGCCGGCGCGTGGGAGCTGCCGGGCCCCGAGCGTGGCCAGGACGGCGAGCCCGAGCTGGACCGGCACCACGAACCGGAAGGGGTGGGAGATGCGCGCGAAGATGGGGAAGGCGTCGAAGAAGACGAGGAAGGGGAGCGGCAACTTCCGGTCGTCGATCGTGACGTACTCGCCAGCGACGTACAGGTAGGGGCCAAGCATCATCAACCCGAAGAAGCCGAGCCACACCACCCAGGGCCACCGGTCCCGCGCGCGCCGGAGCCGGTACAGGCCGAGGCCGGCCAGGGCCAGGGTGGTCCAGCCCACGTAGGTGACGATCAGCAGGTCCTCGCCGTGGAGCGCCTTCAGGTCGGGGCTGTAGACCTTCCCGGGCCGGAAGACGGAGACCAGGTCGGTCATGTTGTGGCCGATGAGCGAACGCCACACGAAGTCGGGGTCGCGATTCACGATGGCGTTCGGTCCCTCGAGCGACAACGCCAACAACCACAACGACGGCGCGATGAGCGCCGCCGCGAGCACCGCCCCGAGCAACGCCGGCGCCGGCAGGCCCCGCCAGTTCACGCGCTCCCACCGCCCGAAGAGCGCTCCGAGCCCGAGCACCACCGCGCCGAGCGCGGCGAAGAGCCCGTAGTAGGAGTTGGACACCATGCACAGCGCGAACGCGAGCGCCGCCGCCACGCCCCCTGAGAGCGTCGGCCGCTCCAAGACCCGCCACACCGCCCACATCGCCAACGCGAACGTGCCGGCGGTGAGCGTCTCGCTGATGCCGTTGTAGGCCTGCGCCAGCAGGTGCGGCGCGCACATGAATGCGGCGGCGCCGATCAACGCGGGCAGGTCGCCCCCCCCGAACCGGGCCTGGCACACCTCCCGCGCCCACGCCCACGCCCCGAACCCCGCGAGCCAGAAGCCGACGAAACACGAGAGGTTGTAGGCGACGACCGGCCCGCCGACCCACTGGGCGGGGAGCGTCCACAACGCGCCGAAGGTGTCGATGAAGAAGAGCTTGCTCGAACCCGGAAAGCGCAGCAGGTCGGTGAGGAGCGGCACCCGGCCCGCTCCCACCTCTTCGCCCACCCACCAGTAGCCCCAGACGTGGTTCCACACGTCGTTGCCGGGGTGCCCCAACAGGCCCCCGGCCGGGTCGATCGCCAGCGGCCACGTCACCACGACGGCGAGTACGAAGGTGACGACCAGGCCCAGGCGCATCCCGGGCAGCGTAGCCGACGGAGTACATTCGGGGAATGATCGCCCCCCTGGTCCTGGTGCTGCTCACCGGCTGCGTGCTGCCGCCGGAGCCGCCGCCGTCGGCCGCTGCCGCGGTGGCCGACCTGGACCGTGCGGCCGAGCCGCCGCTGTACCGCAAGCTGTACGACTACGCCTTCCTCCCCGAGGTGCAGGAGCGCGAGCAGCGGGTTCGCCTGCGCATCTTCCTGCGCCACCTGGACTTCGACCTGTACCAGCTCGGCTTGCTGGAGGAGCTGCACGCCCTCGTGGGGCGCGAGCGCGCCGGCGTCGCGGCGCGCCAGGCCGAGATCGTGGCGGCCCACGAGCCCGAGGTGGCGAAGGTGTACGACGCGCTGTGGGCCGGCATGGACGCCGGCCAGACCGACGCCGAGCTCGCCGTGGTGGCCGAGCAGCTCGACGCGGTCGGGCGCCGCGAGTCCGAGCTGCTCGAGCTGCGCGCGGCCTCGGTGCGCGCGGTGCTCGACCACGAGCAGACGTTCCTCGGCACGCTCACCCAGCGCCAGGACGTGCTGTTCGCCGACGCGATCTTCGCGCTCCGCCACCGCCTCGACCCCTACGCCAACCCGGGCGACTTCCACGAGCTCGTCGGCACCGTCTACGTCGCGGGCGAGTTCGGCACGCTCACCCGCCCCACCTACGACCCCGCCGAGGACCACCTGAACATCGGCGGCTTGTGGTCGCCTGAGCCGGAGAAGCTGGCGGGACCGTACTTCCAGGACGCGCGGCGCGAGATCATCCTGTACATGCTGCTCTTGGAGCCCGCATTCCCCGAGGCCCTGGCCGCGGTGAAGGCCGAGCGCCTCGCCTCCGGCACCGCGGTCGCCCCGGCGGCGCCGGAGTGAAGCGCCCTTCGGCCCGGGCGGCGGTGCTCGGGTTGTTGCTGGTGTGGTCGCCGGTCACGTGGGGACTGGTCACGTTCGTGTCGCCCGCGACGTTCGAGCGGGTGTACGCCCGCGACCTCGGCCCGCGCATCGCCCAGGCGATCGGCCGGGTCACCGGGGTCGTGCCGTTCTCGGTGGCGCAGGCGCTCGGCCTGCCGCTGGCGGTAGGGCTCGTCGTCGTGCTGGGCGCCGGCCTGGTCCGGACGGGTCGGCTGCAGCGGCTCCGACGGTGGGGGCCGGTGCTGCTCGCGGCGGCGTCCGTCAGCTACGGCACCGGCATGGCGGTGTGGGGCTTCAACTATCGGCGGGAGCCGATCCTCGGCCGCTTCGCCTTCCCCGCCGGGCCGAGCACCCGCGCCGAAGTGGCCGCGCTCGGGGCGTGGGCGCTCGAGGCGATGAACGAAGCGCGCACGCACGTCCTCGAAGACGAGGCCGGGGTGTTCCGCTTGCCGGCCGGCGTGGCCGACGCCTTCGCCCGCGCCGTCGAGGCGTATGGCCGCGCGGGTGTGGACCGGCCGTGGCTCGCGGGCGACTACGCACCGCCCAAGCCGATTTGGGGCTCCGAGCTCGCGTCGTGGATCGGCATCGGCGGCATCTACGTTCCCTACACCGCCGAGCCGCACGTGAACGTCGCCGCGCCGGTGAGCGGGCTCCCGTTCACCGCCTGCCACGAGGTCGCCCACCAGCGGTCGGTCGCGCGCGAAGACGAGGCCAACTTCGTCGGCTTCCTGGTCGCGTGGGAGCACGGCGACGCCGACTTCCGCTACAGCGCGATGCTGCGGGCGGCCGCCTACGTGGTCAGCGCGTGGCAGCAGTTCGACGGCGAAGCGTCGTGGGCGGCCTGGGAGGGTCGGAGCGCCGCGGTCGAGCGCGACCTCGTGGTGCAGCGGGCGTGGTACGCCGCCCACGAGTCGCCGATCAAGGACGCGTCGGAGAAGGTCAACCACGCCTACCTCAAGAGCAACGGCGTCCGCGACGGCACCGAGAGCTACGGTCGGATGGTGGACCTCTTGGTGGCGTGGCGGCGGTGATCGGGGCGGCGCGCCGCGACCGGCTGCTCGTCGGGCCGGGGCGGGCACGCGCCGCGCGGGACGATTCGGCGGATCTGGCCGGGCCGTGCGCCGGCCTCGGCCGCGACCCTGCAGCCGGTCCCGGCACGGCCCCCTACCGCTCCCGCACGTCCGTCGGGACGGTCAGGCGCCGCGCGTCGCGGGGCACGTCCTCGATCTTCACCACCTTGAACTCCACCCGGCGGTTCACCGCTTCGGCGTCGGGCTCGTCGCCCGGCACCAGCGGCCGGCTCTCGCCGAAGCCCTTGCTCAACAGGCGGTCGCCGGGGACGCCGTGCTGGCCGAGCCAGGTCATCACCGCGAACGCCCGGGCGTCGGACAACCGCAGGTTGAACAAGTCCGAACCGTTGCTGTTGGTGTGGCCTTCGACGAGGAAGTACGGAATCTCGGGGTGTTCGTGCACGACCGCCAGCACCGCCTCCAACACGGGGATCGCGCTCGGCATCAGCTCGGCCCGACCTTCGGCGAAGAAGATCGCCTCGGTGATGACGATGCGGTCGCCCGCGAACTCCGCCACCTTGGGGCACCCGTCGCTGAAGCGCGGGTCCTGCTCCGGTCGGATCGGGTCGCGAGGGCACTCGTCCTTCTCGAACGGGACGCCGTCCGCGTCGCCGTCGAACTCCGGGCAGCCGTCGTCGTCGTCGAACCCGTCGTAGGTCTCGGCCATGTCGTCGCAGTGGTCCAGGACGTCGGGGATGCCGTCGCCGTCGGTGTCGAGGTTCGGGTCGACGGCGGGCGGGGGCGCGGGCGGCTCCGGCCGCGTGTACGTCCAGCCCACGGTGACGAACGCTCGCCACGACGCGGCGCCCACGCCGTCGGTCAGGCCGGCGCTGCCGCCGAGGGCGGCCCACGCGCCCGCGGGCAGGCGGTACCGCCCGCTCAGGGTGGCCTCGACCGGCCAGGTGCCGAGCCCCATGTCGCTCTGCGAGGTGACCTCGAGCGCGGCGCTGGCGGCGTCGGAGACGTTGTAGCGGGCACCCAGGCCGACCATCGGCCCGATGCCCGCGACGAGGTTGCGGTCCTGTTCGGGGTAGCCGATCTCGGCGCCGACCATCGCCACGAGGCCCACGTTGCCGAGGCCCTTCTCGGCGACGGCGGCGACGCTCGCGCGCGGGCCCAGGCCACCCACATGGTGCAGCTCGTCGCCGGTCGGCAACCACACGTTCGCCTGCAGGCCGAGCGCCGGGCGCAGGCCCTGCTCGCCGAAGGTGGGCACCAGCACCCCGAGGCGCGCGTCGCCGGGCGCGGAGAACGAGCCGGTCTGGTCCTCTCCCATCGCGTGGATGGGAAGCGCGCCGTCCAGGCGCAGGCCGCCGAAGCTGTACCCGCCGCCCACGTACAGGGTCCCGAGCGACGAGAGCACCGGCTCCCGTCCCCAAGGCATCGTCTCCGCGAGCGGGTTCTGGGCGTAGTCGAAGCCGGTCAGCGCGTCCCACGAGCCCGAGCGGCCGGCGTACGCCGAGCCGACCCGTGTGAACGAGTGGGGGTTCCCCGAGGTGCCGAGCAGCTCGAAGCCGTGGGCGTCGAGGGCGAGCGCGGTGGAGCAGGCGAGGAGGAACATCAGCGGCTCCCGCGGCGGCGGAGGGCGAAGAGGAGGAGGCCGGGGGCGAATCCGGCGGTGGCCCACGGCGCGCCGCACCCGCCGCCGACCAGCTCGCCCTGGTAGTCGAGCCAGTCGCCGACGCTGTCGTAGTCGAGGTCGACGGTGCCTTCGTCCAGGTCCGAGAGGCCGTCGCCGTCCGCGTCGTCGTCGTGGGCGTTGAGCGCGCCGTCGTCGTCGACGTCGGTGTCGGCGGCCCCGTCGCCGTCGGTGTCGGTGGTCATCTCCAGCCGCGAAGCGATGCCGTCGCCGTCGTCGTCGGTGTCGAGCGGGTCCAGCACGTAGTCGCCGTCGCGGTCGGGGCCGGCGTCGTACTCGGCACCGTCCAGCATCGTGTCGCCGTCGGTGTCCGGGTCCGCGGGGTCGCTCCCGATCACCCACTCCTGCAGGTCGGTGAGGCCGTCGTTGTCGCGGTCGTCCTGCTCGGTGTACCCGTCGCAGTCGTTGTCTTCGCCGTCCCACCGTTCGAGGGCGCCGGGGTGGGTGGCGGGGTTGGTGTCGTCGCAGTCTTCGGCGAGGCGGTACCCGTCGGCGTCCTGGTCGTCGTCGCGACCGTCGCAGTCCTGATCGTAGCCGTCGTACCAGACCTCGGGGGCGTCCGGGTGCACGTCGGCATCGAAGTCTTCGCAGTCGCCGCCGCCGTACTCCAGCGCGTCGTGCCCGTCGCCGTCGCGGTCCCACTCGGAGTAGCCGTCGCAGTCGGTGTCGAAACCGTCGGTGGGGTCTTCCGACGCGCCGGGGAACACCGTCGACTGGGCGTCGTTGCAGTCGGTGCCGCCGGCCTCGACGGCCACCCAGCCGTCGCCGTCCACGTCGATGAGGTCGCTCCCGTCGCAGTCCTCGTCGATGTCGTCGTAGGGGATCTCGGTGTTGCCGGGGTGGCGCGCGGCGTTGAAGTCGTCGCAGTCGGAGCCGTGCCAGTCCCAGGCGATGAACCCGTCCTTGTCGCGGTCGTAGTCGTTGCGGCCGTCGCAGTCCTGGTCGACGCCGTCGTACCAGACCTCGATGGCGCCGCCGTGGATGGTCAGGTCTTCGTCGTCGCAGTCGTCGCCGCCGTCCACGAACGCGGCGACGTGCTGGTCGCCGTCCTGGTCGTCGTCGCTGCCGCCGGAGCAGTCCTGGTCGACGCCGTCGTACCACGTCTCGGGAGCGCCGGGGCGCACCGCCGCGTCGTCGTCGTCGCAGTCGTCGCCGCCGGCCAGCTGCGCGCTGACGCCGTCTCCGTCGACGTCCACGGTGTCCCCGCCCAGGCAGTCCTGGTCGATGCCGTCGTAGGGCGTGTCGGTCTCCGCGGGGTTCACCGTCGCGTCGTCGTCGTCGCAGTCGACGTTGTCGTAGAAGCCGTCGCCGTCGTCGTCGGCCACATCGGCCTCGGGGCCGCCGAACGCGCCGATGTCGGAGCGGGTGCCGTCGAGGTCGAACAGGCTCGGGCTCCCTGCGTCGATGGCCGGACTCCCCTCGTCGAGGAACAGGACGTCGTCGGATTCGTCACCGTCGGCGGTGTAGGACTCCAGGAGCGGGTCGGTGTCGAGGTTCCCGGAGGTGCCGGTCACGTCGTCCCAGCCGACCCAGTCGCCGCCCGCGTTGTCCCACACCAGGTTGTAGTACCGGTCCGTGGTCGCGCTGGTGCCCCAGGCGCCGCCGCCGTCGACAGCGGCAAGGAGGATGTTGTTGACCAGCGCCACCGGCGCCGTCGTGTACAGGTGTCCGCCATCGCGCCCGGCGTCGTTGCCGGCGAAGGTGTTGTTGGTGACGTCGAGCTCGGCGGTACCGCTGAGCCACAAGCCACCGCCATCCTGGGTCGCGGCGTTGTCGGTCACCCGGAGGTTGGTGATCGTCGCGGAGCCGTCGATGTCGCCGAGCGAGGCCGCGCCGCCTTGCTTCGCCTGGTTCCCGTGCAGGTAGGACCGGGTCAGGCGGACGTCGGGGACCTCGGACGTCGCGATGGCACCCCCGCCGTCACCCGCGATGTTGCGGAAGAACGACCCTTCCCAGACGGTCAGGCTCGGCGCCCCGTCGGCCCACACCGCGCCGCCCGACGCGTCGGCTTCGTTCTTGGAGAACCGGCACGAGTCGAGCGTCGTCTCGCCACCGAGCGCGAGCGCCCCGCCGTCGCCCATGCGGCTCTCGTTGCCCTCGAACGACGCGCCGGTGATGTTCAGCTCGGCGGTCCCCGCGATGGCGCCGCCGTCACCGCCGGTGGCGGTGTTGGCCGCGAACGTGGCGTCGTCGATCACGACCTCGCCCTCCACGAACAACGCGCCGCCGTCGGCGTCCGCGCGGTTGCTGGTGAACGTGGACCCGCTGATCTGCAGCTCGGCGTCGTCCTCCATGCACACCGCGCCGCCGCTGCCGCCGGCCTCGTTGTCCGACCACGCGCCGGCGTCGTCGGAGAAGCGGGCGTCGTCGCCCACGAAGACCGCGCCGCCGTCCTGGGCGGTGTTGTCCGTGAAGACGCAGTCGTCGCAGCTCGCGGTGGCGCTGTCGGTCAGGCGGAGCGCGCCGCCGTCGGTGTCGGCGAGGTTGCCCTCGAAGCGAACGTTGCCGAAGCGGGCGGTGGCGGAGTCGCTCAGCGAGAACGCACCGCCATCCCAGCCGGTGTTGGCCGAGAAGACGCTGTCGTCGACCTCGGCGCTGGACCCGTCGCCGAGCCACGCCGCGCCGCCGCCGTACCCCCCGGAGCGGCCACTGGCGACGGCACCGGACACGCTGACCGAGGCCAGCGTCATCGTCGCGTGGCCGGTCAGGTAGAAGCCGACGCCGTAGGTGTTGCGGCCCGCGGGGTCGGTCACGACGAGGTCGGTGGCGACGAGGTCGGCGCCGTCGAGGTAGGCGAAGCCGCCGTGGGCCTGCGCCGACGGGTCGGTCGCGGTGACGCTCAACAGGTCGAGGGTCGAGCCGTCGTCCGCGTAGAGCGCGCCGCCGTAGGTGGCCGTGCCGCCGGTCAGGGTCAGGTCGCTCGCGGTCACGACCGCGCCGCCGGTCGCGTACAGGTGGCCGCCGTAGGCGGCGGTGCTCCCGGTGATCACCACGCTCTCGAGCACCAGCTCGCCACCGTCGACGTAGAGCGCACCCCCGCGCGCCGTGCTGTTGCCGGCCGACACGATCGTCACGCCGCCGAGCGTGAGCTCCCCGCGCTCCAGCCGGACCGCGGTGCCCGCGTAGGGCTGGATCTCGAGGTCCTCGATCACGCAGGCGCGGCTGCTGGTCATCGTCACGACGTCCTCGGACGAGCCCGGCGACAACACCGTGCCGCCCGCGCCCACGCCGGCGCCGCGCAGGGTGATCGCCTTGTTGCCGAGGTCGATCGCCTCGGCCCACGTGCCCGCGGGGATGTCGATCACGTCGCCGTCGGCGGCCAGGTCGATCGCCTCCTGGATGGTGGCGCCGTCGACGCCCACCGTGAGCGTGGCGGCCGAAGCGCGGGCCAACAGGAGCAGCATCATTCGGACCTCGGAGCGCGCCCGAGCGCGGTGCGGAGGAGGAGGATCAACCCGACGAACGCCGCGGCGTTCTTCGCCCCGGCGCCGGTGCTCTGGCACCCGCAGCCGCCGGGCTCGCCCAGCCACTCGCCGGCGTTGTAGGCGGGCCCGGACGCGGTGTCGCCGGTGTCCGCGGCGGTGTCGCCGGTGTCGTCGCCGGTGTCGGCCGAGTCGCCGGTGTCGCCCGCGGTGTCGCCGGTGTCGCCGGTGTCGTCGACCGACGCGGTGTAGTCGACCTGCACCTCGTCGATCTCGACGCGGCCGCTGACCATCAGCTCCAGGCCGTTCCAGCTCGAGAGACCGCACTCCAGGTCGGGGCCGTCGTTCCAGCTCCCGACGAGCGTGGTGCCGTCCCAGCTCAGGCGCAGGGTCACCCAGGTGCCGGGCTCGGGGGTCGTGTCCACCCGGCCGATCACCCGGCTCGCACCGTCGACGCCGTCCACGAACAAGCCGAGGTCCACGCCGTCGCGGGCCAGGCTTGCGGTGCCGAAGCCGCCGTCGGACCACGACGCCTGGCTCATGGAGAAGGCGGGGCGCCGGTCGCCGGCCGTGTCGCCGAAGAGCGGGTCGTCGCCGCCCACCGCGAGGCCGACGCTGTCGAGCAGCGTGTAGGCGCCCTGCAGGCCGAGGGTGTCGTCGATGACGTCCACCGCGGAGAGGCGGCTCTGGTCGGGGCTCAGCTCCCCGGCGCGGGTGTAGGTCAGGCCGTCGGCGCTGGTGGCGTAGCCGCTCGCGCCGGTCGCGGGCACCGTGTACCAGAGGTGCCAGGTGCCGTCGGCGTCCACGAGCACCGAGGGGTGGCCCAGGCCGCTGGCGTCGAACCCGGCGCCGGGGGCCAGCGCGACGGTCGGGGCGTCGAAGCTCACGCCGTCGTCGGCGACCGTGCGCCACAACGAACCGGCGGCGGCGTAGTAGACCACCAGGGCGCCGTCGTCGGTGACGACGCCGGCGGGTTGGGCGGCGTCGGCGATGCTCCACCCGGCCACGGCCGTCCAGGTCGCGAGGTCGCTCGAAGCGGCCACCGCCAACGAGGTCGCCCCCGACGCGTCGGTCGCGGTGTGGAGCATCCACCAACCGCCGTCGTAGGCCACCACGTCCGGGTCGCCCACGCCCGCCTGGGCGGCGCTCGGACCGAGCGCGGTGCCGCCGTCGTCCAGCGCGAGCTCCGCGAGCGCGAACGGCGCGGATTCGTCGCCGAGGGTGACGGAGCGGCTCCCGGTGTAGTCGACCTCGAAGCTGCACGTGTCGGACAGGCTCACCGCGAGCTGGTCGCCCTCGGCCAGGCGCATCCGCGCCGTGAGGGCGAAGCGGGTGAGCGCCTCGAGGTCCAACGACGTGGCCGTCTCGACGACCAGGACTCCGCCGCTGACTTCGCCGCCGGTCCAGTCGCCGGCGTCGGTGCTGAACGAGGTCGAGGAAGTGGCCGCGTGGGCTGCGGCGAGGAGGAGCAGCATGACCGCGCATCGGTCACCGGCGCGTTTTCTTGAGGGTCGCCGATCGGAATTGAGGGGGGCGAGCCCGTAGGCCCGTCCCGAGCTCCACAGGGCCGGGGCGGGCTCGCGCGCCGGCGGTGAGGTTCGCCGCGGCGGTCGGCCGCACGCCGGCCGGCGCCCGACGAGCGGCCGGTCGCGGTGCGGACGCCAGAAAGCTGGCTCTACCTACACTTCTGGGTCTTGCTTCCGCTGGTGGTCGTGCAGGAGATGGTGTAGATGTTCAGCGAGCAGCCGGTCACGTAGCTGGCGCTCGTTCCGCAGCTTGCCACGCCCGAACGCCAACCTTCGGTGAGCGTGCACAACGACGTGAGCGGGCAGGAGTAGGCGGAGCCGTAGTACTTCTCCTCGGTGCCGCTGCAGTTCCAGTCGTAGCTGCCGTCGCCGCGATCCGAGGTGTGGTACGCGGTCTCGCCGGGCGCGGCGGTGGCGTCGTTGTCGTAGCAGTCGGTGTCGTAAGCGCTGGTGTAGTAGCCGCTGGTCGAGCACAGGCACTGGCCGGCCACCGCGTCGGAGCCGAACCCGTCGCCATCGTAGTCGTAGTAGTACGTCGCGCAGCCGTCGGCGTTGGCCTCGTCGGCGGTGCCGTCGCAGTCGTTGTCGGCGCCGTCGCACTCCTCGAGGCCGTCGGGGCTCACGGCGTCGTCGCCGTCGTCGCAGTCTTCGCCCGCGTCGACGCCGGTGGGGGGCGCGTCGTCGCCCCACCCGTCGAGGTCGGCGTCGGCTCGGCAGAGGGTCGGGTCGGCCTCGGCCTCGGCGGCACCGGGGAAGGTCTCGGCCTCGGTGTCGTCGCAATCGTCGCCCCCGGTGGAGGTCGCGAGGTGGCCGTCGCCGTCGACGTCGAGCTCGGCGGTGCCGTTGCAGTCCTGGTCGACCGCGTCGGTGTAGTCCTCGGGGGCCCCCGGCCAGGCGTCGACGTCGGCGTCGTCGCAGTCGCCGCCGTTCTCGGTGTAGCCGTCGCCGTCGTCGTCGTAGGCGGCGGTGCCTTCGTCGACGACCGTGTCGCAGGCGGTGTCGGCGCCGTCCTCGAGCTCCGGCGCGCCCGGGTAGACCGCGAGCGAGGTGTCGTCGCAGTCGCCGGCGGTCTCGGTGTAGCCGTCGCCATCGTCGTCGTACCAGGCGGTCTCGTCGTCGACCGTGCCGTCGCAGTCGTTGTCGGCGCCGTCGTACACCTGGCCGGCCCCCGGGTAGGCGGTGGCGTCGTCGTCGTCGCAGTCGTTGTCGAGCTCGGTGTAGCCGTCGCCGTCGTCGTCGTAGCCGGGGGTGCCTTCGTCCACGAGGCCGTCGCAGTCGTCGTCGATGCCGTTGTAGGACTCGGTCGCGAACGGGAGGATGGCGGGGTTGGCGTCGTCGCAGTCGCCCTGCGCTTCGGTCCAGCCGTCGCCGTCGTCGTCGAAGGTGGTGTACGAAGCCACCGTGAGCGCGGCCTGCGCGGTCGACTCCAGGCTCGAGGAGTCGGTCACGGTGAAGGTGAGGTAGTGCGTGAGCGCCGACAACGTGGCGGTGCACACGAAGTCGCCCGCGAGGTCGGCGGTGCCGGAGCACACCGCGCCGGTGGCTTCGGACTCGACCCGCACCTGGAGCTGGTCGCCGGTGTCCTGCGCGTCGGCCACCTTGGCGGCGAAGGAGAACGCCACGTCGTCGCGCGCGGTTTCGCCGGAGATCGGGTGCACGATCTCGATGGTGGGCGCTTCGGGCACGTCCTGGACGGTGAGCTGGATGCTGTACTCGGTGCGGTTGCCGGCCTCGTCGGTCGCCGCGAGCGTGAGGGTGTGCAGGCCCACCGTGAGCGCGGAGGTCGCAAAGGTGACGGTGCCGTCGGGGTCGGGCACGCTCTCGCCCAGCACGCCGCTGACGGTGGACGACCACGCGACCTGCAGCTCCTCGTTCGGCGTTTCCCGGTCGGTGGCCGTGCCGGTGAAGTCGATGTTGCCCTCGTCGACCATCCCACCGTCCGGGGGCGACGCGATGCTGACCGCGGGCGCGTCGTCGTAGACGGTGACCTTGTTGTCGTTGTCGCAGGCGGCGAGCGCGAGGAGCACGAGGAGAGGGCGCATTCGGCGGTGCTAACCCAGCCCGTCCGATCTTTTTCGTTGACAGTGATTACTGTCATGTTTACAGTATTGCCATGGACGACGTGCTCGGCCCCTACCGCCACCGCGAGCTCAGCCTGCCCGAGCTGGTGCAGGCGGCGGCGGGCCTGTGCGTCCGGCTCCCGGCCCCGGCCGACGAGCGGGTGCGCGCCGAGCCTGACGACCGCACGGTGCGCTACTACCAGTCCACGGGCCTGGTCGATCGCCCGGTGCGTCACGACGGGCGCAACGCGGTCTATGGGTACCGGCACCTGCTCCAGGTCGTCGCGGTCAAGGCGCTCCAGGGCGCCGGCCGGAGCCTCGCCCAGGTGCAGGCGGGCCTCGCCGGTGTGCCCACGTCGCGCCTCGAAGCCGCGGTGGCCGAGGCGCTCGGGGTCTCGCCGGCGGCGCCGACGCCCGAAGCGCCGCCGGTGGCGGCGGCCCCCGCCGCGATGCTCACGTTCGCCGTGGCCGACGGCGTCTGGCTCACCGTCGATCCCGCCCGCGTCGCCGATCCCGCCGCGCTGGCCGCCCTCGTCCGTACCCTCACCCCCCGGAGTTCACCATGACCGCTCCCCTGACGCTCGACCCCACCCCGACCCTCGCCGGCGCGCCCGACCCGCGGGGCCTGGGCGGCCTGTTGGCCCTCGTCGACGGCGCGGAGAAGCCGCTGCCGCTGGTCGGGGTGCGGGTGCGCACCACGCTGGCGGGCGCGGTGGCGCGCACCACGGTCGAGCAGCGCTTCCGCAACCCCTACGCGCAACCGTTGGAGGTGGTGCACCTCTTCCCGCTGCCCGAGGAGGGGGCGGTCCTCGAGGTCGAGCTGCACGCGGGCGAGGTCGTGGTGCGGGCGGAGTGCCGCGAGCGCGGCGCGGCCGAGGCGGCGTTCGCCGAAGCGCGGCGCGCCGGGCACCGGGCGGCGCTGCTCACCGCGGAGCGTGCCGACGTCCACACGCTGCGCGCCACCAACCTGCCGCCGGGCGAAGAGGTGCGCGTGCGCATCGTCGTCGCCCAGGTCCTCGCCGCCGAGGACGGGCTGTTGCGGTGGCGGTTCCCCACCGTCGTGGCGCCGCGCTACCTGCCCGGCCGCGCGGTCGGGCACGACGGGTCGGGGGTCGGGGCCGACACCGACCGGGTGCCCGACGGTTCACGCATCACGCCCCCCCTGCGCCTCGGCGGCGGCACCTCGCTGGACCTCGAGGTGCGTTTCGCGGGCCGCCCCGCCCGCCTGCAATCGAGCCTCCACGCGCTGCGCGTCGACCTCGACGACGCCGTCGTCGTCGCCCCCTCCGGGGCCGCCACCTGCGACCGGGACTTCGTCCTGGCGTTTTCGTGGAGCGGCGCACAAGGGGGCACCCATGCGTGGACCGACGGCGAGGCCACGCTGGTGGTGGTCGACCCGCCGGCGGTCGCCGCCCACACGCTCCCGCGCGACGCGGTCTTCCTCGTCGACATCAGCGGCTCCATGGGCGGGCCCAAGATGGGGGCCGCGAAGACCGCGCTCCGGACGGCGCTGCGGGGCCTGTTGCCCGGCGACCGTTTCCGGGTCATCGCGTTCGACGACCGGGTGGAGCCGCACGCGCCCGGCCTGGTGCCGATGTCCGACGCGGAGCTCGGCCGGGCCGAACGATTCGTGGCCGGCCTGGGCGCGCGGGGCGGCACCGAGATGTTGGCGCCGCTCCAGGAGGCGTTGTCGGGCGAGCGGCCCGCGGGGCGGCTGCGTACGGTGCTCTTGATCACCGACGGTCAGGCCGGCAACGAGTCCGAGCTCGCGGCGGCGGTGGCGCACCGGGCGCAGGGGGCGCGCGTCTTCACGCTGGGCATCGACACCGCGGTCAACGGCGCGCTCCTCGGCCAGCTCGCGCGCCTGGGCGGCGGGGCCTGCACGTTGTGCACGCCGGCGGACGACATCGAGGCGGTGGTCGCGCGCATCGAAGCGCGGTTCGGGAGTCCGGTGCTCGACGCGCTGCGCGCCGAGGGCGAAGAGGCCCGGCCCGAGGGCCGCACGGTCTTCGTCGGGCAGCCGCGCGCGATCCTGGTGCGCGGGGCCGGCCCGGTGCGGCTGCGCGGGGCCTCCCCCGACGGGGAGTTCACCACCGAAGCCGCGGCCACCCCGTGCGACGCGCCGATCGCGGCGTTGTGGGCGCGCGAGCGCATCGCGTGGCTCGAGGACCGGCTGGTGGTCAAGCCCTTCGAGGAGGAGGCGCTGCGCCCGGAGATCGTGCGCCTCGCGCTCGGGGCGGGGCTCGCGTCGCGGTACACGGCGTTCGTCGCGGTGGAGCGGTCGCGTCGGGTCGAAGGCGAGCGCCTCGAGGTCGTGCAGCCGGTCGAGCTGCCGCACGTGTGGGAAGCCGGACGGGGGGGCGGGGGCTACGCGTCGCCGCCGCCGGGGCCGTACGGGGGGGCACGCGCGCAGGCGCCGGGGATGGCGCCGCCGCCGCCCTCGATGTCGGCGCCCGCCCCGCGGATGGACCTCGCACGGGGGGCGCCCGCCAAGGCGAAGAAGTCGGCGCTGTCGCGCATGGTCGACGCGTTCCGGGGACCCTCCGGGGCCGACGCCGACGACGACGACGTCCAGGCCTGCGCCGCCCCGACCTACGCCGCGGAGTCGGCCGCTCCGCGGCCGCCGACCGCCGCCGCGGACCCCGCCGCGCGCCTGGTGCAGTCGCAAGGCGCGGACGGGAGCTGGGGCAACGACGTCCGGCGCACCGCCGCCGCGCTGGTGGCCCTCTTGAGGCTCGGCCACACCCGGACCGCCGGCCTGCGCAAGCGCGCCGTGCAGAAGGCTGCCGCGTGGTTGCAGCGGTCGCAGGACCCGGTCGCGCTCGCGGCGCTCGCGGCGCTGTCGCAGGCGGAGCAAGGCGCCCTCGGGCCCCTGCCTCCCTCCCTGGCGGGGCTGCACTCGGCGGGACCCGAAGGCGCGATGTTGGCGGCGCTGGGCGCCTGAAGGCGCGCGCTACGTCGCGGCGGCGACCACGGTCGTGAAGAGGGGCGGGCTGGCGATGGTCCGCTTCACCGAACACTGGTCGATCACCCGCTCCAACGAGCCGCGGTACTTCTCGGGGAAGCTCGGCGGCAGCGTCAGCTCGAAGCGCACCTCGGCGGCGAGGTGCGTGGCCGGGTCGTCGGCCACCACCACCGCCAGGGTGATCCCGTCGAGCGGGATGGCGCGCGTCTGGCAGAAACGGGCGACGAAGAACCCGGCGCACGTGGCCAACGCGCCGAGGAACACCTGGTAGGGCGAGGGGGCGCTGGCGTCGCCCCCGAGGGCGGGCGGCTGGTCGGTGTGGAGGGTGTGGGGCCCGAGCTGCGCGTCCACGCGCATGCCGCCCGGGAAGGCGACGTCGATCTTCATTTGGTTCTCCGGCTTCGTACCGGGGGAGCCGCCAGCGGCGGGCGGTGTTTCACGCCGAGGGCGTCGGCATCGGGCTATGAAGCGCCGATGCTGAGCCGTCGGGAGCTGATGATCGGGGCCTCTGCGGCGTGCTTCGCGCCCGGCGTGGCCTGGGCGGACGACAAGGAGCGCCTCAACCCGCGCTCGGTCGCGGTGGGCGACGTGGGGACCGACCGGGCCACGTTGTGGGCGCGGGGTCGGCGCGAAGGGCCGATGGTGGTGCAGGTGGCCACCAACCCCGAGTTCCGCGACGCGCGCGAGTGGGTGGGGCCGGTCGCTTCGGAGGAGACCGACTTCACCGCGCGGCTCGAGGTCACGGAGCTCCCGCGGAACGAGCGGCTCTTCTGGCGCGCCAGCTTCGGCGCCGACGGCGACCACCCGGCGTGGATGACCGGCAGCTTCCGCACCGCCGGCGGCGAGCGCGACGTGCGCTTCGCGTTCGGCGGCGACACCTGCGGCCAGGGGTTCGGCATCGACGACGACTTCGGGGGGATGCGCATCTTCGAGGCCATCCGCCAACAGAAGCCGGACTTCCTGGTGCACGCGGGCGACCTCATCTACGCCGACATCCCGATCAAGCGGGAAGCGGACATGCGCGGTTTTCCCGGCCGGTGGCGCAACCTGGTGACCCCCGAGGTGGAGAAGGTCTCCGAGACGTTGGCCGAGCTGCGGGGCCGCTACCGGTACAACCACATCGACGACCACTTCCGTACGATGTTGACCGAGGTGCCCGTCCTGCACATGTGGGACGACCACGAGGTGAAGAACAACTGGTACCCGGCGATGAAGTTCCGCGATTCGCGCTACCGGGCGCGGTCGGTGGCCGAGCTCCTGCCCCAGGCGCGGCGGGCGTTCTTCGACTACACGCCCATCCCGGGCGGGTCGATCTACCGAAAGGTCGCGTACGGCCCGCTGCTCGACGTCTTCCTGCTCGACACCCGCAGCTTCCGGGGGCCCAACAGCCGCGGTCGGCACGCGTGGTACGGGCCCTGGGCACAGTGGCTCGGCCCGTTCCAGCGCGACTGGCTCAAGCGCGAGCTGCGCGCCTCCCGCGCCCACTGGAAGGTGGTCGTGTGCGACATGCCGCTGGGCATCAGCACCCGCGAGGAGGGGAAGATTTCGGACAACGCCACCAACGGCCGCGGCGTCCCGCTGGGGCGCGAGCTCGAGATCGCGGACATCCTCCGCTACGTGCAGCAGGCCGGCGTCCACGACATCGTGTGGCTCACGGCCGACCTCCACTACGCCACGGCCACGCACTACGGGCCGACCGAAGGCGTCTACAAGGACTTCGACCCGTTCTGGGAGTTCATGGCCGGCCCGCTCCACGCCGGGACGGGAACCCTCCACGGGCTCGACCCGACCTTCGGCGCGCGCACCGAGTGGGCCTCGATCGACAAGGACCTGCCCCGCCACGCGCCGCCGAGCGAAGGGCACCAGTTCTTCGGCATGGTCGAGATCGACGGCCACTCCCGCGACCTGCGGGTGAAGTTCTACGATCAGCGCGGCAGCGAGCTGTACACGCAGCTCGTCCGGCCGTACGGGGCGTGACGATGTGGTGGTTGTGGGTGGCGTGTGCGTCCGACCCGGCGGTCCCGACGGCCGGGCTCGACGACGATGGCGTCGAGAGCACGGTGGTCCACGAGTACCCGGCGCCCTACCGCGACCGCGGCGGCGACGTGGTCCTCATCGTCCTGGACACCCTGCGCGCCGACCGGCTGAGCCAGTGGGGCTACGCGCTGGACACGAGCCCGGGTCTCGCGAAGCTGGCCGCCCAATCGGTGCGGTTCTCTCAGGCGTGGGCGCCCGCCCCGTGGACCGTGCCCAGCACCACCAGCATCCTCACCGGCCAGCACCCGCTCCGGCACCAGCTCCGCCGCCCGGGGGATGTGCTCCCCGAAGCGGTGGTGACGTTGCCCGAGCACCTCCGCGACGCCGGCTGGCGCACGGCCGCGTGGTCCTACAACGTGAGCATCGCGCCGAAACATCGGCACGACCAGGGCTTCGACGCATTCACGTCCAACACCGGCAAGGTGCTCGGCTACCCGCACGCCGGCCGGATGACCACCGCGGCGGGCGCGTGGCTCGTCGGCAGCCCCACGCCGAGCTTCCTGTACTTGCAGCCGATGAACTGTCACGGACCCTACAAGGTGCCCAAGGCCCACCGCGACGCGCTTCTCGGCCAGGCCCCCACGGAGGGGTTCGCCTACTACAAAGGTCCGATGCAGCGGATCCTCAAGGGCGGTCGGCTGGCGGCTCGCGACAAGGTGACCGACCTGTACCTCCAGAGCCTGCGCGAGCAGTACGACACGGCCGTCCGCTACGAGACCGACCGGATCGGCGAGCTGGTCGACGCGCTCGACGCCGCCGGCCGGCTCGACGGCGCCCTGGTGATCGTGACGGCCGACCACGGCGAGGAGCTCTTCGAGCACGGCGGTTTCTCGCACGGGTACTCGTTGCATCGCGAGGTGCTGCACGTGCCGCTGCTGGTGAAGTTCCCCGGCCAGACCGAGGCGTGGGTGGTCGACGAGCCGGTGTCGACGGTCGACGTCACGCCGACCGTGCTCGACGTGCTCGGGCTCCCGGTGCCGACCGGCGACGGGCGGTCCTTGCGGCCCTACGCCACCGCGGGCGCGACGTTGCCGCTGCGCCCGCTGCTGTTCGACGTCTTCTGGCCCAAGCGCATCGTGGCCCAGGCCGTGCTCGTGGGCACGGAGAAGTACGTCCACATCAACCACGACTACCAGGGGCGCGAGGACCTCGAGGAGCTCTACGACCTCGCGGCCGACCCCGCCGAGCTCGACGACGTCTCCGGGGTGCGCCAGACCCGCCTGTTCGAGCTGCGCACGCTCACGGAGGCCCTGGCGGCCGAGCTCACCGGCACCGCCGCGCCCGAGAACGTGCTCACCGATATGGACCGCTCGCAGCTCGAGGCGCTCGGCTACCTCGAATGATCCGAGGCTCGGTGGGGCGGCGCGCCGAGACCGTCCGTGCCCGCCTGCGGCGGGCGCTCACGGGCGGCCGGCGCGCGCCGCGACGCTGCCGGGGAGCGTCCACCACGCCGCGAGCTCGTTCTTTGCGTGCGGTGGCCCGAACGCGGTCGTGAGGCGCTTCTCGAGCGCGGTGGTCTCGGCGTCGTGGTCGCGCCGGCCGGGCCCCGCGTCCCGGTAGAACAGGAGCACCCAGCGGAAGCCCGCGGTGTCGGCCTCGGTCCACGCCTCCGGCGCCGGCTCGCCCGCGATCACCCGGCCGAGGCCGCTCTGGCGCAGGCGCTCGGTGTACTCGCCGGGGACGACGCCGGGAAGGTGCGAGCCGAGGCCCAGGTCGGTCGGCTGTCGGAACCACGCCTGCCACCCGAGGTGGATCGCCCGGACGTCGCCCTTGGGCAAGACGAGCACGGGCGCCGACTCGTCCGGCGGCGCGAGGTCGACGACCGGGGGGGTGCGGACGGCCTGCCGCGGCAGCGCGCGGCCGGGGTCGCCCCCGCGTAGAAGCGCGGCGGATTCGGCGCCCCACACGAGCGTGAAGGCCAGGAGCCACCCGGGCCGGCTGCCGAGACCGACCGCCGCGACGAGCACCGCCGCCGGCAGCGCGATCGTGAGCCACCGGTAGCACCACCAGAAGCGCCCCATCCCCGGGAGGAGGTCGAGCGCCGCGTGCGGAAGCCACACGAGCCCGTCGGCCCAGGGGACGCCGTGGGGGCCGACCAACCGTGGTCCGAGCGCGAGGAGCACCGTGATCAACACGACGGCGCCGAGCTCGCGGATGGGGCGGGAGGTTGCCCCGACGTCCCGGGGCCACAGCGCCCACGCGGCCAGGGGCAGCACCACGAGCGGGACCGCCATGGCCGCGAACGCGGGCTCGACGCCGAGCGGCCAGCACAGGCCGTGCGGGAAGGGGAGGCTCGCGGCGGCCTGCGCCACGAGGGTGTCGTCTCCGGCGCGTCGCGGCGCCCCGGCGGCGGCCGCGGCCACGACGGGGGCGAGCGCCGGCAGGGCTGTGACCGCGGAGACCACGCCGGCCCGCAGCGCGAACCGGAGCGAGTCGGCGTCGCGGCGCGTGGCCAGCCAGCCCGCGATCACGAGGAGACGAAAGTATCCGTAGAAGCAGTAGACTGCG